>Ga0172381_10000042_pt1 | contig 134651 bp, 129 predicted proteins | sample Leawel6488metaG_FD_119754 | JGI IMG/M metagenome (GOLD analysis project Ga0172381, IMG submission 119754) | Leachate microbial communities from a municipal landfill in Southern Ontario, Canada - Leachate well 64-88 metaG | ecosystem: Engineered > Solid waste > Landfill > Unclassified | place...
AGAAATCCGTTAGAAAATGACAAATTTGAGTATAAAATTTAAACAAATTTATAGCAAAAATCATTTAAAAATTAACTTAAATTTATTGAATCCGTTAGGAGAAATTTTTATAGTTATAAAAAATAAAAAGTCCCTAAACACCTTATATTTAGGGACTTGTAGTGGTGCCGAAGGCGGGACTTGAACCCGCATGGAATTACTTCCGCAAGATTTTGAGTCTTGTGCGTCTGCCATTTCGCCACTTCGGCAAGTGACAATAATATTTGTGGGTAACGCGCTGGATTTTGAGTCCGTCGCGTCTGCCATTCCACCACATCGGCGTGGTTGTGTTGTTTTTACCTTTCGGTAAAAACAACACAAGGTTATCTTATGTATTTAGATTTAGTGTCTTATGTACTGCAACAAAAAATTTGTTGCAGTACATAGTAACATATTGGTTAAAATAATTCAAGAGAAATTTTATATATTTTGTTTAAGTTTTATTTTGAATAGTTTTAAATTTGGTATATACTAATGTATACACATTATTTAAATATAAAAATACAATAGCATAATGTTATTTTTTTAAAAGTAAAGGAGCAAACAAATGCCTGAACAAACTTTATTACTAATAGATGGGAACAGCCTTATGTTTAGGGCGTTTTACGCACTACCGCCACTTTCAAATTCTAGGGGCGAGTATGTAAACGCCATTTACGGGTTTACAAATATGCTTGTTAAAATGATCACAGAGCATAAGCCCACACATATAATAGTGGCATTTGATACCGCAAAAAAGACATTTAGAAACGCATTATACCCTGAGTACAAAGCAACAAGAGGTCCAACGCCCACCGAATTAATTACGCAAATACAGCCATTAAAAAACCTATTAAAAACAATGAAAATTGAAATTGAGCAACGTGAAGGTTTTGAGGGCGATGATATTATTGGCACTTTTTCTAAAAAGTTTAAACAAAAAACTATAATTTTAACCGCAGACCGTGACACTTTACAACTCATTGACGACAGTACAGAAGTTTGGCTTACAAAAAAGGGAATATCGGAACTAGAAAGGATTAATGAGGCAACACTTAAAGAAAAATACTTTATGTTGCCCGCACAAGTTGTTGATTACAAAGCGTTACTGGGTGATGCTTCCGATAATATTCCGGGAGTTAAGGGAGTTGGCGAAAAAACTGCATTATCATTAATTAGTGAATACGGCAGTTTAGACAACATATATAAAAATATAGAAAATATTAAGGGCGCTTTAAAGCAAAAATTAATAGAGCAAAAAGATTCCGCTTATTTATCGCAAAACCTTGCTACAATTCGTACAGATTTAAATTTTGATTGTAATTTTGCAGATGCTGTGTTTGATTTTCCATTTTCGGAAAGTGTAAAGGTGGCGTTTGAAAAATTAGAATTTAAAAACTTTTTAAAACGCGATGAATTATTTAAAGAGGGTGGCGAAAGTGCAACCATATTAAAATCAAATACCGAAATTGTAGATTTAAAAAAAGCCACGCAAATAGAAAATTTAATTAGAGATATAAAATTACAAAAATTTTGTGCAATATATATTGATGACAGCGGATTTAATTTTGCATTAAATAAAGCCAAAAATTATGTGCTTTCTATAAAACAGGATTTACTTGCCGAAAGTGTAAGTTATCCCGAAACTATTGCACAGTTTAAAGATATTTTAGGGGATAGTAATGTTAAAAAAGTGGTTTTTGATAGCAAGGCTTTAAAACACAGATTAATTAAAGAAAATGTAGAATTGAACGGTGTGGTTTTTGATGTATCTATTGCATTATATTTAATTGATACAAAAATTAAAGCATGGTCAATTGATAATGTATGCAGTTACTACAATTTGCCTGTGCAAAATCTTGCTGCCGAACTTTTGATTATTAGGGAAAACGCTGAGATTGAACTTAAAAAATATAATTTAAAAAAACTGTATTATGAAATTGAACTTCCGCTTGTAAATGTGTTATTTGATATGGAGCAAAGCGGTTTTAAAATTGATGTTAACAGACTAGATGAACTTTCCGCAAAATACAAAAGCGAGTTAGATGATTTAACTCAAATGATATACCATCAGGCTGGACTAGAATTTAATATAAATTCGCCTAAACAACTTGGAGAAGTTTTATTTGATAGGCTAAAACTTAATGCTTCACAAAAAGACCGTTCTACCGGGGTTGATGTGCTTGATAAACTATACGATAAACACCCAGTTATTCCGCTAATATTGCGTTATCGCAAAATTGCAAAACTTTTAAGCACATACATTGATGGTTTTAAAACTCTTATTGATCCAAAAACTAATATAATTCACACTATATTTAACCAAACGCTTACCACAACAGGCAGGCTTTCTAGTAGCGAACCAAATTTGCAAAATATTCCAGTACGCGATGATGAGGGAAGAATATTACGCGAAATGTTTATTCCGCGTGAAAAAAACAATTTATTAATTTGTGCTGACTATTCGCAAATAGAACTTAGGTTGCTGGCACACTACTCTGGTGATGAAGCGCTTATTCACGCATTTAAAACCGAACAAGATATTCATAGCATAACCGCAGCAAAGGTTTTTAATGTTGATTTAAAAGATGTAACAAAAGAAATGCGAAGAGCCGCTAAAGCAGTAAACTTTGGCATAATTTACGGTATAAGCGATTACGGACTTTCACAAAACATAGGAACATCTCGTAAATTTGCAAGTGAATACATTAAAAGATATTTTGAAACATATCCAAAAGTTAAAACCTTTATGGATTCTAGCGTAAATTCGGCAAAACAAAATGGCTACGTTACAACACTTATGGGCAGAATGCGTAAAATACCGGAAATAAATTCTTCAAATTTTAATATGCGACAATTTGGTGAGCGTGCTGCTATGAATATGCCACTTCAAGGTACAGCATCAGACATAATAAAACTAGCAATGCTAAAAGTTTTTAAAGCAATACAATCTGAAAAATTAAAATCAAAATTAATACTACAAATCCACGATGAGTTAATTGTAGATGCACCAAAAGAGGAAGCACGCCGAATAATTGCACTATTAAAAGAAAATATGGAAAATGTTTTAACGCTTAATGTTCCGCTAATTGTTGATGTGGACTGGGGTAAAAATTGGTGTGATACTGCCGATGCTGAATTATTAGATGATTTATAAAATTTAAATTTTAATTTATAGTTTAAAAACTTGTTAAATTTCATAAAATATAGTATGAAAAATACGAAATTTAGCAGGTTTTTATTTTATTTATTTTCTGCTTTGATGGCGTTTTCAATTTGTGCCATTTATATTTATGATGCCAAGTTTTATCCTATTGCTTATATAAAACAAATAGAAAAATACTCTACTGAATATGGTGCAGATGGTGCACTAATAACAAGTATTATAAATGCCGAAAGCGGATTTAACAGGTATTGTGTTTCATCTTCGGGGGCGCTTGGACTTATGCAAATGCTACCTCGTACTGCCGAATGGGTGGCAAATCAGTTAAATGTGATAACTTTTAATACCGAAATGCTTTATAATGCCGATACAAATATTAAATTTGGGACTTTTTACTTTATGTATTTATATAATAAATTTAATTCTGTTAGCACTGCACTTGCTTGTTATAATGCGGGCGAGGGGCTTGTTGCAAATTGGCTTGATAGCGATTTATATTCTAGCGATGGAGTTAATATTAAAACCACGCCATATCCCGCCACTAATGCTTATTTAGAAAAAATAGAAAAAAATTTTAATGTTTATAAAACTAAATATTACAGAATCTTAACAAGAATAATGAATTGAACTGTATAAGAAATTTTGTTACAAGTTAAATTTAAAATAAAGTTTTTGATTAATATATAAGACTTTCTAGTTTTGAACTTTTTATATTGTTTTAACTTTATAAGTAAAATAATTTAATTGACAAACACTCTGTTTAATGGTAATCTTATAAAAAACATAGAGGTAGGTTACTTATGCGATACAGCGATAGTACTGAACAAGATATTTATAAAGAAACAGATATTCGCAAACAAAAAATAGAAACTTTAAAAAAACAAAACATAGTAGTATATGCCGAAAAATTTGAGCGTACACATAAACTTTGTGAAGCACAAAACTTAAATGAGGGCGATGTAACTGCTATTGCTGGCAGGGTAGTGTCCAAACGCGTATTTGGCAAGTTTATGTTTATTATATTACAAGATATAGAAGGCAAAATGCAAGTTAGCCTTTCGGTAAACGAAATTGAATTAGAAAAATATGAATCCTTTAAAAATAATGTTGATATTGGCGACTTTGTTGGTGTTAATGGTGAAATTTATCGCACAAAAACCGGTGAGTTAACAGTACGAACAAACTCTTATGAACTACTTAGCAAGGCCTTAAAACCAATGCCTGAAAAATTCCACGGATTAACGGATATGGAAGCGCGTTATAGACAGCGTTATTTAGATTTAATTTCTAACGATACTGCACGCAAAGTGTTGTATGGCAGATTAAAGTTTATTTCATTAATTAGAAAATTTTTAAGTGAACATGGATTTTTGGAAGTTGAAACTCCAATTCTTCAAAGTGCGGTTTGTGGTGCAAGTGCAAAACCATTTATTACAAAGCACAATGCACTTAATATGGAAATGAATTTAAGAATTGCACCTGAAACATATTTAAAGCAGTTAATTGCAGGCGGATTTGACCGCGTATTTGAAGTTGCAAAGTGTTTTAGAAATGAGGGTATGGACCAAGCACATTTACAAGAATTTACACAAGTAGAATGGTATGCTAGTTACTGGAATTTTGAAGACAATATCAAATTCTTTACTGAGTTTTTAAGATATCTTGTAAAAGAAATGACTGGCAAACTAGAAATAGAAAAAGAAGGCAAAGTATTTAGTCTTGTTAATGATTTTCCACGAATTAATTATACCGAAACTTTAAGTAAAATTTTAGGATTTAATGTAGTTGAACCTAATACAGTTGAAGAATTAAAAGCCCAAGTTTTAAAAACCGGTTTATTTAGTGAATACGATTTAAAAGGGCTTGTAACTATTGGGGCGGTTATAGACTTTATGTATAAACGCAAGATTAGGCCAAATATTATTGAGCCAACAATTCTATTTAATTACCCTGCTTCACTTGTGCCACTAGCGCGTAGAAGTGATAGAAATCCAAAATTAATTGAAATGTTTCAGCTCTTAATTAATGGCGAAGAAATTTGTAAAGCGTATTCAGAATTAGTTGACCCGATTACTCAAAGGGAAACCTTAGAAGAACAAGCAAACGCAAAACTTGCCGGCGATGATGAGGCTATGGATCTTGATGAGGGGTTTTTGCAGGCTATGGAACACGGTATGCCACCAATTTCTGGATTAGGATTTGGAATAGATCGCTTTATGTTAATGCTATTTGATCAGCCTTCTATTAGAGATGTTATATTCTTTCCGATTATGAAGGCGGAATAAGCACAGTTAAATTTAGCAGTAGTTTGCTGACGAATATTTTATTTTTTCTGTGCACATAAAATTTGTTTATGTGCACTTAATGTTTTTAGTTTATTACTTTAAGGAGTTTTAATGACAGTAAGTAAAAGAATTGTATCATGGATTTTAGTAATAACATTAGGGGTTACAAGTATTGTGGGTGCAATCTTTTTATTTAATGGTGAAGGCTTTTTTAAAACCACCGTTGGTATTTTTTTTGGCGTTATACCTTATGAACTAAGAGTTTGGGCTAATGATGAACCAGAAGTAACTACTGAGGTTGTAGACACTATAAACGCGCTTAATAATGAAATAAATGTAACAACAGAAACTAGTAAATTATATTATCTTAATAATTTAGCCGAACCGTTAGAAAATGTTTATATTAGTTTAGATACTTACAATTTAATTAGTATCGCAAAAAGCATATTTTTGAGTACGGAAGGCATTTTTAATCCAGCGATATATCCAGTAGCCGAACTTTGGAATTTATCGGCTGACAGGCTAAGTTTAATATTGGGACAAGAAGTAATTAGTATTCCTACTAATGAACAAATAGAAATTGTAATGCAATATTGCGATTTTAACGACTTTACATTAGGACAAGATGAAACTGGCTATTTTATAAACAAGAACCTTGCCGAAAACAAAATTGAATTAGGTGCCATTGCAAAAGGATATGCGTGCGATTTGGCATATCAAATTTTTTCCGCACACAATGTAAAAGGTGCATATTTAGAAATTGGTGGAAATCTTATAACATATGGCGATAAAACCGATGGTTCAAAATATAATATTGCTATACAAAATCCGCGAACTAGCGAAGATTATTCCGCTTTTGGGGTAGCCCGCATAGATGAACAAACAATTTCTGTAAGTGGTGATTACAACAGATATTACTATTATCTAGGCGATAGAGTAAATCATATTATAAATGGGCAGACAGGCTATCCCGTTAATAACAGTGTTATTATGTGCGCGGTACAAAATGTATCTAGTTCAGTTCCTAATTTGTTTGCTACTGAAAATCTAATGGTTACGCCATACAATTATAGTTCTACTTATGCCGATGCTTTCTCTACTGTACTATTTATTTTAGGCGATCAAGCAAGAACTTTTGCCATAAATAACGGTTTAAGTGTAATACTTGCTTTTGAAACGGAACTATATACTTACGAATACTTTGCTTCAAGTGGTTTAGATTTCACATTAATTAATCAAAATTATGTACAAGTTTTTGAATAGTCAAATAGGGGCAAAATGGAAAATTTAGAAAAAATTAAATTTTTTAAAACCAGCAAACCTTGTAAATTATTGGATATTTTTATTGTGGTTGTTTTGCTTATTTCCGCTATATTTTTATTTATAATTTTCAAACCCGAAAAAGGCACATACATAGAAATTTATGTTGATAACGAACTTTATGCTATGTACAATTTAGATACTGATCGCGAAATTGTTATTAATAATAATGGAAACTACAATGTTGTGGAAATTATTGGCGGAAAGGTTCATATGAAAGAGTCAAACTGTCAAAACCAAACGTGCGTAGAAATGGGGTACATTGATAGCACAAATTATAAAATTGTATGTGCACCAAATAATGTAATTGTAATTGTTATAAATCCTAATGCCGATTATGATGGAATAGCGGGGTAGATATGAATAATAGAATTAACTATATTGCCAGAATTGGAATATTTACCGCACTTGCACTAATTATGTATTTTGTGGAAAGTATGTTTCCGCCCGTTATACCATTAATACCGTATGCTAAAATTGGGCTTTCAAATGTAGTGTCATTTTTGGCGTTAATAATGCTAGGATTTAACAGCGGACTTATAATTGTTGTTTTAAAATGTTTTCTAGGAAGTTTGTTTACAGGCAATATTTTTGCGCTTGCCTTTTCGCTTTCTGGCGGAATAATGAGTTATTTTGCTATGTTTTTATTGTATAAGTACGCATATAAGCATATGAGTTTGACTGGAATTAGTATTGTAGGCGCATTAGTACACAACATAACGCAAGTCATAGTTGCTTGTCTTATGATAAAAAATGTATTCACAGTGATTATTTTACCGTATATGTTAGCATTCTCATTAGTTGCCGGAGTAATTACGGGATTAACAGTTTATTATGTAGTGAAAAATTTACCCATAGAAAAATTTGAAAATTCTTTATATGCAAAGTGATTTATATAATACTTTCTAAAAGTTGCAAGTTAAATAATAATTTGGTTTAGATAGGATACGCTAAGTAGTTTAAACGGTGCCACTTTCCGCCTATCCATCAGGTAGGCGGAACAATCACTCTTTTAGCGGAACAATATCAATCATCTCATCATCGATAAAATCGCCATCTAAAAGTATGGCGCGTTTTAATGTATCTTTGCCGTATTTATCTTGTAAAATATCTATACAACGATTTAAGTCATCTTTTTTTGTAGGTTTTTCTAATTCAAACATACTTATTTGTTCGCTGGAATCATCAGCAATTAAATTGATTGCTGTAATTGTAAGCGAGCGTATTGATTTATTAAAATTCCAACTTTTTTTTAATAAATCTAATGCGGTTTTTGCAATATCTAAATCGGTATAAGTAGGAGATTTTAGTACAGTTTGGCGACTAAAACTGTCCATTTCTACATTTTTTATGGCTATTGCTACTCCTGTGCATTTTGTACTATTTATTCTTAATCTTTCAGCAATTTGCTTACATAATCTATATACAACTGGTTTAGCATCAGAAAAATTTTGTATATCTTTTGGTGTGGTTGTTCCGTTACCCACACTTTTAAATTTTGTTTCGGTGGCAAAACTTTGCACATTAAAATCATCTTCGCCACGTACCATATTAATCAAATCTTTTCCGTGCTTGCCTAAATAATAGGTAAGTAGTTTTTGATCGGCGTAATATAAATCTTTAATAGTGTTAATATTTAATTTTTTTAGTGTTTCGTTCGTATGTCTTCCTACCATAATAAGTGCTTGGGCCGGTAGTGGAAACATAATTTCACTAAAATTTTCTTTTGTAACGCAAGTTGTTGCATCGGGCTTTTTATAATCGCTACCGAGTTTTGCGTAAACCTTGGTAAACGACACGCCCACTGATACGGTAAGTTTTAATTCCCGTTTAATATCTTCTCGTATTTTATCGGCGATTTCTTTACCGCTACCAAATAGTTTTGTGCTTTGGGTAACATCAAGCCAGCATTCATCAGGTCCAAAACCTTCTACAAAATTGGTATAGCGGGAATAAATTTCCTTTGCTTTTTTTGAATATTGTTCATAAACTTCGTGATGAGGGGCTACACATATTAAATTTGGACATTTTTGTTTTGCTTGCCAAATTACTTCACCAGTCTGAATTCCTAGTTTTTTTGCCGTCATATTTTTTGCAAGTACAATGCCGTGCCTATGCCTTGGGTTACCGCATACCGCCAGCGGATAATTTTTGATAGAAGGATTTAAAATACATTCTACCGAAGCGTAAAAGTTGTTCATATCGCAGTGCAAAATTACTTTTTCCACTTTTTTAAATCCTCCTTTATTAATTTATTATACCACAAAATTGCAACTCAAAAAATTATTTTTTATGTAATAATGTTTAAAAATATGTCATAAATAGTTGACACAAAAAAAGTGTGGTTGTATAATTTGCTTGTAAAGGTCAAAGAAAGTCAAACTTTTACAGGTTAAATTTAATTTAACAGAACATAATATTATTACACTAATTTAATTGTAAAAAGGCGTAAAAATGGATAGCATAAGTAATTTAATAGAAAACTTTATAATATCCACGATAGGCGAAGAAAAATCGCTAGATTTATCACGCAATGAATTAGGCAAATATTTTGGTTGTGCTCCAAGTCAAATAAATTATGTAATTAGCACACGCTTTACCGTAGAACGCGGGTTTATAACCGAAAGTAAACGCGGTGGTGGGGGATTTATTAAAATTACAAAATTGTCTGATAGAAAAGACAGTTTTATATCATCTCTTATTAATAATGTTATAGGAGAACAAATAGATTATAACAGGGCAGTACAAATATTAATTGGGCTTAAAGAACGACAATATGTTACGGAGCGAGAATTAGAAATTATAAAAATTGCAATTCACCCTAAATCGCTTCAATCGCCATTAGATATAGCCGAACGACAGCGTGCGGTAATATTAAAAAATTTACTCATATATTTTTAAAAGGAGTTTTTTAGAATTATGAAATGTCAAAAATGCAAAACAAATGAAGCAACATATCATACTTCGATAACTATAAACGGTCAAACTACCGAAGAGCATCTGTGTGCGGAATGTGCGATTGCAACTGGTAAAATGCCTCATTTTAAAACTATTGATGTAGGCGAATTTTTTGATAGTTATGTAGATAATTATAAAAAAGCAAAAAGTATTCCTAAGGCGATTATTTGTCCGGGGTGCGGAATGTTAAGTACAGATTTTTTATCCACTGGCTTTGTCGGTTGTTCTATGTGCTATAAGGCATTTGAAAATCTGTTACAACCTATAATTAAAAATGTACAGGGGCGAACAAAGCACATAGGTAAACTTGCAGATAAACAATTTAATTTAAACAGTTCAAATTCTAAGCAAGAAGAAATTGATCGCTTAAACAGTTTACTAAAACGGGCGGTGGCAGAAGAACGTTATGAAGATGCCGCTGAATATAAACGTAAAATTAAAGAAATTAATGACAAAAATTAATTTAAATTAATACAGTTTGGAGTAAAATATGGATAATATTGTAGTATCTTCTAGAATACGATTAGCGCGAAATTTGCACGGCATACCATATCCGCACAAGTTAAAAGATGAACGAGCGTATGCGGTAGTTATGAAAAGTGTGGCTGATGTTTTGTCACCATTTAATTACAAAGTTTATGCAACAAACACATTATCTGATATTGATTGTGATGTACTTCTAGAAAAACATTTAATTAGCAAAGACCTAATTTTAAATAAAGAATATGGCGGAGTAATTATTAGCGAAGATGAAACCGTATCAATTATGATTAACGAAGAAGACCATATAAGGGCGCAATGTTTGTTTAGTGGATTTAACTTACAAAAAGCATACGAAATTGTAAATAAAATAGATGATATTTTGCTTTCTAAATTAAGTATTTCATATGATTCGGAGTTAGGGTTTTTAACTGCTTGTCCAACTAACATAGGCACTGGAATGCGCGCCTCAGTTATGATGTTTTTGCCCGCTATTACAATGAATGGTACAGTTAACAATGTTATTAATGCATTATCCAAACTGGGTATTACTATTAGAGGGGTATATGGTGAGGGCAGTTCGGCCGATGGATACATGTATCAAGTATCAAATCAAATATCGCTAGGACTTACTGAACAAGAAATTATAAAAAACGTATCAAACGCTGTGCTAAAAATTTGTGAAATTGAAGAAAATGCAAGGCGAGAATTATTAAAACACCAAACAGATGATATAATAGATTCTGCTTGCCGTGCTTATGGAATTTTAACTAATGCATATAAGCTAGACAGCAACGAATTTATGAAACTTATGGCGAAATTGAAATTTGGGGTATGTTTGGGCTTTATAAAATTAAGTAATGTAGATATTTTAGATAAATTAATAATATCGGCACAGCCCGCACATTTAATGCAATTAAAAGGTGAATTAATACAGCCAAATGAACGCGATATATTTAGGGCGGAATATGTTGCCGGCATGCTAAAAAATGCAAAAATATAATGACTAAATTATTCAAGGAGAAATATTATGCAATTTAATTTTGAAAGTTCTATGAACTTAACAGAAAATGTAAAAAATACTGTAAAAAATGCAGCGACATTAGTACTTAATTTAAGGTATGAGCAAATAGGTTCCGAACATTTATTGTATGGATTAAGCAAAACTGATTGCGTGGCTTCAAAAATGCTTTCTGAATATGGAGTAACAAGTGAGGCTATGAAATCTGTATTTGAAAAAAATGATAGAACTCCTGATTTTGATGCAGTTATTCAAGTTGCATTTACACCGCGTGCAAAAGAAATTTTTTTACGAGCACAACAACTTGCAATGCAGTTTAACCATAATTTTATTGGCACTGAGCATTTATTGCTTAGTATATTGCTTGATCCCGATGCATTAGCCGATACAATACTTGTTCGTGCATTTAAAGTAAATATTGCGGAATTAAAACAAAGACTTTTAGGAGTACTGCGTTCTCAACAGGGCGAATCACAAATGTTTAGTAGAGAAAATATAATGTCTAATGGTATGGGCGACACTACAAATTATAACGGAAATACACAGGCAAATGGCTCTTCACTTCCCGAAAGTTTACTCGCTATGGGCTCGGACCTTACTCTTAAAGCAAAACAGCATAAAATTGACCCTATAATTGGTAGACAAAAAGAAATTGAAAGAATTATTGAAATTCTTTGCAGAAAAACTAAAAATAATCCTGTTCTTATTGGTGAGGCGGGTGTTGGTAAGTCGGCAATTATAGAAGGGTTAGCACGTGAAATTGTAGCGGGTAATGTTCCAGATTTATTGAAAAACAAAATCATATATTCGTTAGATATTGGTAGTTTGGTTGCTGGAACAAAATACCGCGGTTCATTAGAAGAACGCTTAAAAAATGCTATTGAAACCATAATAGGGCAAAAAAATATAATTGTATTTATTGATGAAATACACACTTTGGCTTCTTCTGGCGCTAAGGAGGGAGAAGTAAATCCTTCCGATATGTTAAAACCTTATTTAGCAAGAGGTGAATTACAAACCGTTGGAGCAACAACTACCGATGAATATCGTAAATTTATTGAGAAAGATAAAGCACTAGAACGTAGATTTCAACCCATTATGGTTAATCCGCCAAGCGTTGAAGAAACAATCTTAATACTAAAAGGATTGCGTGATAGTTATGAGGCGTTCCATAAAGTTAAAATAACCGATGAGGCAATAGAAACTGCGGCTACACTATCTGACCGCTATATTATGGATCGTAGCCTACCTGATAAGGCGATTGATTTAATTGATGAGGCAAGTAGTAGGGCGAAAGTAAACAATAATTTTACGCCTCCTGAATTAAAAACAAAAGAAGAAGAAATTAAACAATTAGAAATTAACAAAAAAGAAGCATTAATGCAAGAAAACTTTGAAAAGGCGGCCGCTATCCGCGACCAAATTAAAAAAGCAGAAGAGCAAGCAGATAAAATTAAAAATGATTACAAAACCGATAAACAAAAAATACAAGTGCAAATTGGTGCCGAAGAAGTTGCAAGAGTAGTTTCTAACTGGACTAAAATACCAGTTACCAAAATAACTGAAAGCGAAAAACAAAGATTGGTGCATTTAGAAGATGATTTGCATAAGCGCGTAATTGGGCAAGATGAAGCAGTAGAAGCAGTTGCAAAAGCAATTAGGCGAGCAAGGGCGGGGTTAAAAGACCCATCTCGTCCCATTGGTTCATTTCTATTTTTAGGACAAACCGGCGTAGGTAAAACGGAATTGTCTAAGACACTTGCTGAATCATTATTTGATGATGAAAATTCTATAATACGAATTGATATGTCCGAATATATGGAAAGTCATTCTGTATCAAAACTTATTGGTTCGCCTCCGGGTTACATTGGCTATGATGAGGGCGGACAACTTACTGAACAAGTTCGCAGAAAGCCGTATTCAGTAGTTCTTTTTGATGAAATTGAAAAAGCGCACGCTGATGTTTATAATGCATTATTGCAAATACTTGATGATGGTAGACTTACGGATTCACAAGGAAGAATTGTAAATTTTAAAAATACCGTTATTATTATGACATCTAATATTGGAGTAAATGAAATTCCAAAAAATAAAGCGGGCTTAGGTTTTAAAGATAGTGCTACTTTAAAAGAACAAACTTTTGAAGATATTAAACGAATACTCACCGATGCTGTAAAAAAACATTTTAAACCCGAATTTATAAACCGAATAGATGTTATTACAGTATTTAAGCCACTCACCGAAGATAACTTAGCCAGAATTGCCGGTCTTATGATTAAAAAAGTTGAAAGCAGGTTAAAAGCACAAAAAGTTGAATTAAAATTAACCGAAAAAGCACTAAAATATTTAGTTGCAAAAGGTTATGATGCAGATTATGGCGCAAGACCATTAAGGCGTGTTATAGAACGTGAAATTGAAGACACACTTGCAGAATATTTATTAGGTGGAAAAATTGCAGAAGGCTCATCTGTACTTATTGATGCTGATGACAAAAATATTATAATTAATATCTAATCCGTATTATTCATTTGCCAAATTTAAAATGTTTTGTTAACATAAAATATTAGAATATGTTGGAGGTACAATATGAAAATTGAATTAAGTTCAAAAAATTACGATATTGGAAAAAGATTAAAAGATATTATTGAAACAAAAGTACAAAAATTGGATAGATATTTTGATTCAGATGCAGTTGCAAAGGTAATTTGTAAATTAGAGAACAACATATACAAACTTGAAGTTACAATTTTAAGTAAAGGCTTATTTTATAGAGCAGAAGCAACAAGCAATGAAAATATGTACGAAAATATAGATATGGCTCTTCCAAAAGTTGAAAGACAAATTGTGCGAAATGCCGATAAACTAAAAACAAAATTGCGTGCGGGTGCATTTAAGGATAAGGAACTTGTTTATAATACCGAAATGCCAGTTCGTAAGGAAGTAAAAGTTGTTAAAACCAAGAGTTTTGAACTTATTCCGCTTACGGTTGATGATGCGATTTTAAATATGGAAGAATTAGGTCATGACTTTTATATTTTTCTCAGTAAAGAAACTGGAAAAATTAATGTTATGTACAAAAGAAAAGATGGCAATTTAGGTCTTATAGAAGTAATAAATTCAAAATAATTAAATATTACCGCAAGTCCTTAATAAATTGCTTGCGGTAATTTTATAAACTTTTGTATATAAAATTATTTTAATAAGTATTGAAATGTCCTTAAAATAGTGTTATAATAAGTAACTTACATTCAAACACTAATAAAGGAACGCCATGATTACGACTGACAAAGTATTTTTAAAATTTAATTCAAATTTCTACACGCTTTACGATATTAATTTAGAAATTTTAACAGGCGAGAAAGTAGTTATTTTAGGTGAATCAGAAAGTGGAAAATCAACACTTTTAAAAGTTTTAGTTGGTCTTATTAAACCTACTTCGGGTAACGTTTGCGTAAATGGCACTGTTCTAAACGGTGTAATTAAAAATACGCCAACGCTGTTTATTCCCGAAAGTAGTGTTTTTTTTAATAATGCAACTGCTTTTAAAAATTTAAAGTGGGCAATTAAACAACTATCAAGTACTAAACAATTTGATATTATACAAATTTTACAAGAGTACGGAATTTTAGAATTAAAAGACATTAAAGTAAAATTGTTAAGTGAGTATCAAAAGTTTTTACTATCTGTCGCGCGTGGCATGCTAAAAAGCCCCGAAATAGTTGTTATTGATGACACCATTAAAAAATTTAATGAGAAAGAAATAAATGAGGTAGTAGAATTATTGCAAAAAATTGCAAAAAATAAGGACATAACAATGATTATAGCAACTTCAAATTTAGAGTTTGCAAAAAAATTAGGTTACAAAACTATTAAAATAAATTTAGGAAGCATTCAAAATTAAATACAAGAGAGGATTTTTACCATGAAAGACACCAATAGTTCGCATCAGTTGATTACAAAATCTGAAAAAATTTTAACTCAAACCCCCGTTAAACTAATTAAGCAATACAAATCGTTAATAAGCGAATCGGCGTTAAGTACTTTGTTTAAAAACCAAGATATGGTTGATACAATTAATTCATTTTATGAAAATGACTTGAATATAAGCCAAACTTCAAAAAAATGCTTTATGCATAGAAATACTCTTATTTATAGGTTAAATAAGATAGAAAATATTACTGGTTTAAATATTAAAAAATTTGAACAAGCATTAATTTTAAAATTGATTATTCTATATTCAAATAAGTAATTGTAAGTTAATTGATTATTTGTTTACTAAATTCTTTTTAGTTTATCTATTTCAGAATTATCGTTTGGTTTAATATCAGACTTGTTTACCGTATTTTTGGGTGGAAATGGCCCTTTTTTATTCCCGCCTAGCATTTTTAGTAAATCGCCATAACCACTTGATGAGCCTTTAAATTGATTAAGTAGTAATTCAAGCATGCTATTGCCACTGTTGCCACTATTTTTAAAGGCACCCATTAAACTATTCATTAGATTATTTGATGGATTATCACCGGTATTTTGAGAATTAAAGTTTTGGTTGTTGTTTGCTTGTGTTTCTACATTATTATAGTTTTGATTTTCAGTATTTGATTGCTCTGTTACATTATTTGTACTTTGATTTTTTGTATTGTAATATTGGTCTACTATGCCAAGTCCATTTTCTATGCTAAATTGTGACATATTATGGGCACTTTTTTTTGTGTTGCGAGCATCACTTGTGTTATTTTGACTATTATAACTGTTGTTTACATATGTATTATTATTTTGTTGTGCCGGCGGAGAATTTTGTGAGAAAGGGAAATTGCGGGAACTATTTAAACCCGAAAATAAATTGGCAAGCGGTATATTATTTGTACCGCCTCCAAGCATATTCATTATAGGTGATAAATTTTTAAAGTCCATAACACTCCTAGATAATCAATATATTATATGAAAGCATATAATTAAATAGTTAAACAAAAAGGGGGATTATATGGCAAAAGACCTCAAAAGTTTTGCACGCGAAAAACTTTCACAAATAAGCGAAAAGTTAAAAGTATCGGAAAAGGAAGCGGAAAAAGTACTTGATGGACACAAAACAGAAGAGGAAAACATAAAATCTGCGTATGAAAAATATAAAAAACTTTCTAAAAACGACTTGTTAAAAGAATTTTTAACGCAGATTGAAAATAAGAAAAAGGCAGGCAAATTTAATCGTTCCGAAGTAGAAAATATTGCAAAGCGAATAACTCCAATGCTAAATAACGAGCAAAAACAAATGTTAAAATCAATTTTGGATTCTATATGATATGTTAGATTTTAATCACAAAATTGACCCGCATTTAAAAAATATTGTAAGCACTCAATCTAATGTTTGTGTGCCTTGTGTTGTTTATATTAATAATGCTATTCAATATAGGCAGTTTTTTAGTTTGATTAAATTTTATAATATTGATGTGTTACATAAATATCCTTTTATTAATGCTTTTGGAGTAAATTTAAATAATACTCAGTTAAACTTTCTTGCCGAAAAAAAAGAAATTAAATATATAACAAGGCAAACTAGTGTTACCGCTCAAATGGATATCGCTAGAAATATTATAAATGCTGAAACATTTTACAACAGCGGATTTACTGGCAGTAATATGAATGTTGCTATTATAGATACGGGAATTCAGCCCCATCTTGATTTTTTAATACCTAAACATAGAATTAAATTCTTTAAGGACTTTGTCAACGACAAAAGTAATATTTACGATGATAATGGACACGGAACGGCAGTCGCCGGAATTTTAGCGGGAAATGGATTATTATCAAAAGGCAAATATAAAGGGGTTGCGCCCGATTGTAATTTAATAATATTAAAGGCGCTTGATAATAACGGTGAAACTGGTGCGTTTACAATTTTAGAAGCAATGCAATGGCTTTATGAAAATGCAAAATCTTATAATATTAAAGTTGTTTGTATGTCTTTTGGGAGTGTGCCACTTGGGATAAGGGATCCTCTTGCCGTAGGCGCGGAGGCACTTTGGCGTGAAGGTTTAACTGTAATTGCGGCGGCGGGTAATAGTGGACCTATTCACGAAAGCATTAAATCACCCGGAACAAACCCACGTATAATTACGGTAGGAGCATTAGATGACATGCGTGATGATGACAGAAAAATTGATAAAAATAAATTTAAAGTTGCTGAATTTTCTTCACGCGGACCAGCATTTATGCATTTTAAACCTGACATTATTGCACCGGGAGTAAAAATTATGACTGTATCAAATAAAGTAAACGCAGAGCCTTATGCCACTATGAGTGGAACATCTATGGCAACGCCTATTGTTGCGGGATTAGCGTGTTTGTTACTTCAAAAACAGCCAGATTTAAAACCCGATGAAATAAAGACATTAATCACGCATACTGCTAATCAAATTGGATTAGATAGAAATACCGAAGGATTGGGCATTGTAAATGCATTAAATATTTTAAAGTCTATATAGTATTTTTTAAAATAACAGAGTCAATACTACCCGCTTAGCGTGTAATTTTGACTTAATTCAATTTTGACTGCTTATTTCTTTTATTGCGCTAACCAGTTTTTTTGCTTGTCGTAGCGTATTATTAATATCTATGCTAATTCTAACTGTGCCAGTTTCCAGCGTTTTTAAATGAGTATGAATAAGCGGAGCACAATGAATTCCGGGGCGAGTACATATTTTATATTTATAATTTAAAATATCACTTACATCGGAAGAATATTTATCTTTTATATTAAATGATATTACGCCTGAGCGACTATTTTTTGGAGTGTACACTGTAACATTTTTAATTAAATATAATTCATTTAAAATATAGGCACTTAATTTATGAATTTTATTATTTATTTTATTGAAATGTGATTTTGTCCATTTCAAACCCGCACCGAGTGCCAATATTGCAGGCGTACCGATTGTTCCGCTTTCAAATGCTTCGGGGGGCGTTATTGGTTGATAAACGCTTTCACTCATAGTGCCTGTTCCGCCAAATCTTATCGGTTTTAATGCTATGGTTGGACTTATAACTAATCCACCTATTCCTTGTATACCGTGTAGTCCTTTATGCCCCGCAAATGCAAGCATACTTATATTTTGTTTTTGCATATCTATATTTAAATGGCCTGCGGATTGTGCGGAATCTACAAGCAACATTATATGCTTTGATTTACACAAATCACTAATTTTTTGAATATCTTGTGTAACACCTGTTACATTGGAAGTGTGATTTATGCACACTAAATAAGTTTTATCCGTAATATGCTTTGCAATTTCCTCCGGTTCAATTTTTCCTTGTGAATTTGGGTTAATTATTGTTATATCAATTTTACCTTGTTTTTGTAAATCATATAGCGGTCTGAGAACGGAATTGTGGTTAGTAGAATCTGCTATTACATTACCGCCAGTTACTGCTGTTCCTAATATTGCAAGGTTTAATGCATCAGTACAGTTATAACAAAAAATTATATTCTGGTTTGTATCTGCATTAAAATAATCTTTTAAACTTTCCCGAACGCTTTGCACCTTTAATGCTGTTTTTATACTCGCCGTGTGTCCGCTTCTGCCTGGGTTAGCGTAATATTTAAATGTTGATAATATAAGCGAAAGCATTACGGAGAGCGGTTTATATTTAGCAGTAGCGGCATTATCAAAATAAATCATATTTTTACCTCTGTTAACATTTTATTTTTGCTACTAATATAGTATACTATGGAACAAAAATATTTGTTTGCAATTTGTTTTGTGCCATTAAAATTAAAAATACGGATTATCCGTAAATAATATTTTTAATTATAAATGAAATTCCATAGTATTATCACACTCATATTTAGTTGTGATTTATAAGGAGAGTTTTATGGTATATCTATTAGCGGTTTTTCGTGCCAGAACTGAAACTCTTGCTTATTCACAAATTTTAAAGTCTTATGGAGTACAATGTAATATTATAAATACGCCAAGACAAGTATCTGTTTCTTGTGGCATTTCAGTAAAAATGCCTTTAAATTATTTTGATATAGCACTTGCAGTAAGGCAAAGGCGCAGTTTTAGTTCATTTGCAGGTTTTTTTAAAATATCAGAAAACCCAAATAATAATATTACAGTAACGCCACTATAACTCAATAGGGGAACAAAACACTTATTCTTGTACGACTGCATATTTATTCCGCCTACCTAACGGATAGGCGGAACGAGGCACCGTTAAAAAAATTGAGTTTAAACTACTGAGCGTGTTCTATTTGAACAAAGTTTTGATATTATTTTTTGGAAAAGCAGAAAATAAAACTATAATGACAACACAATGTTTTTGCAGATATTTGTTAATCGTTCTCGGACAGCCGTTTGTTTGTTCCAGTTTCTGCTATCCCATTCATCTTTTGATAAGTCATCACCACTATAAATAATAGCACCGTATTCTATACCACGGAATTTTGCTACCGCTAACATTGAGGCTTGTTCCATTTCTACAATAATACAGCCTTCTTTTTTTCGTAGTTCAATCTTATTTGCGGTTTCGCGGTATATTGCATCAGTTGTCCATGTTTTACCTATAATATAATCTATTTTTTGTGTTTGTAAATAGTTTGTTATTTTGTTAATCACTGTAATATTTGCTTTTACTGTTCGACTGGGTTTTAAATAATGATAACTAAAACCTTCATCGCGTACTGCTTCATTTACAACTATATATTTACCCACAGTAATATCGCTTTTTAGTGAACCGGCTCCACCGCATAAAATTACTTTTTTTACACCTAATGATATAAATTCTTCTAGGAATGCACCGCAAGCAGGACCGCCTATTGTACCTTGAACTATTGCACAATCGCCAGTATTAAATTTATAAATATGCAAATCAAGCATTTCACTAGGAAAATTTGCTAACATTGAAATTTCGCCTTTACTTAATAAATAGGCAATCACTTCCTTAAAAAAACATATTACAAGTCTTTCAGGTAACTTTACATTTATTTTAATTGTTTCGGCAGATGGATTAATAAGAGCGTTTGTATCTTTATCAAATTCTAAGATAGGGTATTTTTTTATAAGCATTTTTTACTCCTAATGTTTACGGAAAGTTTAGCATATTTTACACACTTTTTCAAATGTTTTTTGTTTCCAAAATTAAGATAATTATTTATTTACAAATTACGATGACAAAAGTACTGAATTATGATAGAATAACAATTGCGTAAAGATAGAAGATAATATATATTTTTAAAATATTGCTTTTAAGGTGGGTAATGGATAAGAACAAAATTAAAGAAATTTTTAACTTACTTAAAAGAATGTATCCTAATGCAAAAAGCGAATTAAATTATAGTACTAATTTTGAACTTCTAGTTGCTGTGATTTTGTCGGCTCAATGCACAGACAAGCGTGTAAATATTATTACAAGTGAGTTATTTAAAGAATATAATACGCCGAAAGCAATTGGCACTTTACCACCCGAAAAATTAGAAAATCTAATTAAATCTTGCGGACTTTATAAGAGTAAAACAGTACATTTAATTAAGTGTAGTAAACAAATTTTAGAAAAATTTAATGGAGAAGTGCCTAATAATCTTAATGATTTAATTTCTCTTAGTGGGGTAGGTAGAAAAACCGCAAATGTAATTTTGGCAGTTGCATTTAAAAAGCCTGCAATAGCAGTTGATACGCATGTTTTTAGAGTGGCAAATAGAATTGGATTAACTAATTCAAAAAGTGTAGATAAATGCGAGCAACAATTAAATAAAGTTTTAGACAAACAAGATTGGATTAATGCTCATTTTATACTGGTGCTTTTTGGGCGTTATCACTGCACAGCACGAAATCCAAATTGTTCAAAGTGTAAAATTAACAAATTTTGTAAATATTATAATAAGGTAGTGAAGAAAGATGTTTGTAGATAAAGTTAAAATTGTTATAAAAGCGGGTAATGGTGGTAATGGTGTAGTATCGTTTATTCGCTCAAAAGCGACTATGAAAGGCGGTCCGGACGGCGGTAACGGCGGTAAGGGCGGAGATATTGTATTCGTGGCAAACGAATCTATGAATACACTTGTAGATTTTAATTATAACAAGTCGTTTAAAGCCGAAGATGGCGAAAACGGGTCATCAAATAATCAAATCGGTAAATCCGGAAAAGATACAATTATTAATGTACCACGTGGTACAATAATTCGCGACTATAAAACCGAAAAAGTAATTGCCGATATGTATGAAAAAGATCAGCGAACCGTTATATTGCATGGTGGTAGCGGTGGCAGAGGAAATAAAACATACGCTACATCAACAAGACAAGCGCCTTTCTTTTCGCAAGGTGGAGCAATAACTAAACCATTTGAAGTAGTGCTGGAACTTAAAACTATTGCCGATGTCGGTTTAGTAGGTTACCCTAATGTGGGAAAATCTACACTGCTTTCGGTAGTTACCGAAGCAAAACCTAAAATTGCAAATTATCATTTTACAACGCTTTCACCCAATTTAGGAGTTGTTAAATATTATGAAAATAGTTTTGTTATGGCTGACATACCCGGACTTATTGATGGTGCTTCCAAAGGTGCTGGGCTAGGACATGATTTTTTAAGACATATTGAAAGGACTAGACTTATTGTGCATATAATAGATATTGCGGGTAGCGAAGAAAGAGATCCATTTGATGATTATTTGCAAATTAATAAGGAATTGTCAACTTATAGCAGAAAACTTGCCGATTCGCCACAAATTATTGCACTTAATAAATGTGATTTATTACAAGATGATAAACCAATTAAAGATTTTAAGAAAAAATTAGATAGGGGTATTGAAGCCTATCCTATTTCTGGCGCGACGATGCAAGGAGTAAAAGAATTACTTGATGCAATTTGGAATAAACTTAAAACTATTCCGGTGTCTGAACCGCTAGCAATAGAAAAAGAAAATATTGATGAACGCGATTTATTAAATTTTATTATTACAAAAAACGGACAAGGAGCATATGTTGTTTCTGGTGGTAAAATTGATGAAATGGCAAGAGGTATTGTGCTTTCGGATACACAATCTTTTGCCTACTTACAAAATCGTTTACGCCGTGAAGGAATAACACAAATGCTTTATGATATGGGTGCAAAAAACGGAGATACAATTATAGTCGCAGGTGTTGAGTTTGAATTAGTTAAGTAGTGTTTGTTATTAAGTTTTAATCAGTAAAAAATATTAAGGAGTAATAAATAATGTTAATAAGTAAAGAAAGAGCAAAATATGCAGGTCTTGCAAATAAAATTGATGTAGATATTTTAATAGGTAAAGAAGGCTTAAATGACAATGTGCTTAAACAAATTAGTCAGTATTTAGAAGCACACGAATTAGCTAAAATTAAAATGCAAAAAAGCGTAGATTATACTAATCGCCAGCTTTGCGATTTGTTAGTAGAAAAATTACAAGCCGAACCAGTGCTACTTGTTGGTAATAAAGTTATTTTATATAAAAAATCTAGTAGAACAGACATAATTCATATATAAATTATTCCGCCTAGCGAAAGCATTGGCGGGGTAAAACAATTTTACATTGTACATTTTACATTCTACATTTAAAAAACAGTTCACTTTTTAAGTGAACTGTTTTTTATTTTATATTTTTCCTAAACGCTTTAAATTTAATGTTTGAATTGATTCAAATAACTGAGTGCAAACTGCTAAAATGTCATCATAATTATTTGTATTTTCAAATATCGCACACACTGTGCGTGAGTCCTTCATATTAAGAGGCTCAAAATTGTACATTACAAATCTAATCATATTGCGTGTTTTAATCCAAATTTCCTCTATTTTAAAAGCGTAATCGGTATATTCTAGGCTTGCATAATCTGTTTTGCTACGCTTTGCACTATCGTTTAATTTGCGACTTTCATCAATTTCTGCTTTTTTGATTGCAAATATGTTCTTGCAATATTTTATTGCTTTTTCAAATACGCTGTAAATTACCGCTTCATCTTTAATACATTTAAGTATTTTATACTCAGGTATTTCAGTAAAACGACCGCGAGAGTTTATTATTGCGTTTTCAATATCCTGATATGGATACCAAAAGCCTTCTTCGGTAGCCGAAAGCACATCTTCGTGACAAGCAATATTTAAAAATTCACTTAACTGATATTTGTAGTACTCAACATTTTTTGGTGATGCGGTATTAATATGATTTAAAAAATAATCTTTAATCCTAAGCCAAAAGCCCTTCATATTTTCGTACGTAGTGCGTTCATCTTCATTATTATCAATGTTTACGTTTTTTAAAAACTTGATGGGAGAGCCGGCATTATTTTCAGTTAAAAAAACATAATAGTTCATATGTACCGCCTTTTCTGATGTATCTTTGCTTATTTTTTAAGATTTATATAAACATTATAACTAATAAACACAATATTGTAAATATAATTTTGTAAAAATTGACAAATAAATTAAGTTGCCAATTTGGAATATTTTAAAATTTGTTCATATATTTTTTTAGTTCCATCGGTATTTGGTTCTTTGCTCATATTTTTAATTAATTCAATGCGTGATGAAAATAATTTTAATATTGCTACTTTTAAATTTTGTGGTGACATATTTTCCTCAAATAAAATGTTTGCAATTCTCCTTTCATTAAAATTTTTTGCGTTTAAAATTTGGTCACCACGAGACGCCATTTTTGAAAGCGGAATAAGTAACATGGGCTTTCGAAGTGCTAAAAATTCGTGTATTGCGGTCGCACCAGCACGACTTACAATAACATCTGCGGTGGCAAAATAATCGCTAATTTTATCAGTAAATTCAATTTGGATATAATAGTTTTGTTTGAGCGTTTCATCAATATTGCCTTTGCCAACAATATGAATAACATTATATTTTTTTAATAAATCGGGAAGTATTGCGCGCACATTTTTATTTATATTTACCGAACCCAAACTTCCGCCCATAACTAAAATTGTAGATTTTTCTGGTGATAGTTTATACTCATTAATTATGTTGTGTTTATTACCGTTGTATAATTCGTGGCGTATGGGAGCACCTGTAAATACACCATTATTAAGTGTATGTGCTGTGCTTTCAAAATTTGTACACATTACTTTACACTTATGTGCCATAAGTTTGTTGGCTAGCCCCATAGTTATATCAGACTCATGGCTGACTACTGGGATTTTTTTTGATGCAAGTACAACAGGAAGCGCAACATATCCGCCTTTACTGAATATAACATCAGGCTTTATTTTTTTTAATAATTTGTTTGCTTGTAAAATTCCCTTTGCCAATGCAAAAGGTATTTTTAAATTATTAAGCGTAAACTTGCGTTCTAATTTGCATGTTTCAATAGATAAAAAGGTTATATTTTTATAACTTGATACCATTCGCTCTTCCATGCTATTTGCAGAGCCTATATAATAGATTTTATCAAAATCTTTTTCAATATAATGCAGTAATGCTATGTGGGGTATAATATGTCCGGCAGTTCCGCCACCTGTTAATACTATTGTGCTCATAATTTCTCCTTGCTTTCATTTAAATGAATAATTATAATATAATATGTATAAATATGCCTGTTTTTTTGCCTAAACTCGTTCAAATGACAAAATCGCTAAAAATTTGAATTTTTATAATATTTAGTTTTCATTTTGTATCTTTTATGTTATAATTATCCAATAATATTCTATGCAAAGGAATAAAGTTTTATTTGCACGCGCTTAAAGGAGATTAACTTGAATAAAACATATGAATCAAAAGATATAATTGTGCTTGAAGGTCTTGATGCTGTTAGGCTAAGACCGGGTATGTACATAGGTACAACGGGCACTAAGGGTATGCACCATATTTTGTGGGAAATCGTTGATAATTCTATTGATGAACTTGCAAATGGATTTGGCGATACTATTGATGTAAAGTTATATAAAGACGGCAGTGCTTCGGTAGAAGATAATGGTCGCGGAATTCCTACTGATATTCACCCACAAATGAAGGTATCTGGTGTACAAGTAGTATTCACTCAACTACACGCTGGTGGTAAATTTAACGCAGATAACTATAATTATTCGGGCGGATTACATGGCGTTGGAGCATCTGTTACTAATGCACTTTCGGAATGGCTTAATGTTACAGTGTTCAGAAATAAAAAGAAATATGAAATGTCATTTAAAAGTTATGTGGGATTAGATGGAAAAATTAAAAGTGGTATTCCAGTAACTCCGCTTATTGAAACGGGCACTTCTAAAAAGAGCGGAACATTTATACATTTTAAACCAGATTTTAAAGTTTTTGGCGAACAAGAATTTTCTAATGAAATTATTGCAAAGCACTTAAAAGAACTTGCATTTTTAAATAAAAAAATAAAATTAAGTCTATTTGATGAGCGTACGGGGAATTTAGTTGATTACTATTATGAAGGCGGAGTTGCGGATTTTGTAAAGTATTTAAATGAATCAAAAAATGTTATAAACGAAAAACCAGTTTACATTGAAGGCAAAACTGATTTAGTTGAACTTGCTATGGCCTTTCAATATACCGACCAATACACTGAAAGCATTTTTTCGTATGTAAATAATATTCCAACCACTGAGGGCGGAACGCACGAAACAGGATTAAAATCGGCATTTACACGTGTGTTTAATGATGTGGGGCGTAAATTTGGATTTTTGAAAGATAAAGATCCTAATTACATGGGTGAAGACTACCGCGAGGGCTTAACTTGTGTTCTTGCAATAAAAATGAAAAATGCACAATTTGAAGGGCAGACTAAAACCAAACTCGGTAACCCCGAAACTAAAACGGAAGTTGAAAGTGTAGTTGTAACCGAACTGCAAAAATATATGGAAAATACTGCAACGCGTAAGTTTATTGAAAGCATTATGCAAAAAGCAAAAGTTGCTGCACAAGTGCGTGAACAAGAAAAAAAAGCAAAAGAATTAACACGCCAAAAAAATAGTATTGACAGTGCTAATCTTGTTGGTAAATTATCAAGTTGCACGGGCAGAAAACCCGAATTAAACGAATTGTATATTGTTGAAGGTGATAGTGCCGGTGGCAGTGCTAAGCAAGCAAGAGACCGTTCTTTTCAAGCAATTTTACCACTAAGAGGCAAACCGCTTAATGTAGAAAAAAAACGTCTTCATCAAGTTCTTGCAAATGAAGAAATACGCAGTATTATTAGTGCGCTAGGCGCTGGAATTATGGACGATTTTGATGTAACAGCATTAAAATATCATAAAGTTGTAATACTTTCTGATGCTGACCAAGATGGCGCACATATTAGGGCAATACTCCTCACATTCTTTTTTAGATATATGCGTAACCTTATAAACGAAGGACATGTCTATATTGGTATGCCACCGCTTTATAAAGTATACAAAAAAGATAAAGTGATTTATGCATATGATGATAATAATTTACAAGAAGCAATTGATGAAGTAGGTAAGGGCTATTCTATTCAAAGGTATAAAGGGTTAGGCGAAATGAATCCCGAACAACTTTGGGAAACAACAATGAACCCTGAACGTCGAAATTTAATGCAAGTTAGTATGGAAGATGCGGTTGCGGCAGATAAAATAATTACTGTGCTTATGGGCGATGATATTGAATCCAGAAAAGATTATATTAGCGAACACGCAAATTTTGAGCGCGAAGATAATTTTGAAAAAATAGGAGTATAAACTATGGTAATAGATGATGATTTTTACGATGATACTCTATCCGGACAATTAATGTTTGATGGCTTAGATGAAACAAGCGAAAATAATGACGCAAACTTTCAAAATGAGAGTAATTTGTCTAAAAATAATGTAGATGATGCTCAAAATTCAGCAGAAGAAGATAGTCCACAAATACAACAGGACAATCTATCGGAAAACGCAGTTGCAAGTCCTAAAAAAACAAAAAAATCGGGAGCCAATTCATATAGTGAAGGCGGAAACCGTGTGTTTAGTAAGGCGCTTGATGAAGTAATGCGTGATTCTATGATGCCATACACAGAATACGTTGTGTTAGACCGTGCTATTCCTCGTGTAGAAGATGGCTTAAAACCCGTGCAACGACGGGTACTTTTTTCAATGCTTGAACTTGGACTTATGCCTGATAAAGTTTATAGAAAATCGGCTCGTGTTGTTGGCGACTGCATTGGTAAATATCACCCGCATGGCGATACATCTGTATATCAAGCAATGGTTCGTATGGCACAAGATTTTAATATGCGTGCTCCGCTTGTAGATGGACACGGAAATTTTGGTTCGGTCGATGGCGATTCGGCAGCCGCAATGCGTTATACAGAAGTAAAAATGACACCTATTGCAATGGAACTGCTCCGTGATTTAGATAAAAACACTGTCAAATGGAGTTTGAATTTTGATGACACATTAAAAGAGCCTGACACATTACCCGGAAGAGTGCCAAACTTACTTATTAATGGTGCTTCGGGTATTGCAGTAGGGCTTGCTACAAATATACCGCCACATAATATTACGGAAGTAATTAGCGGGGTTATTGCTTTCATTGATAATAAAGAAATTACTCTTTCAGAAATGATGAATATAATTCAAGGTCCAGATTTTCCGACAGGTGCCTATGCTATTGTAAGTGATGAACTTGTGAGAGCATATGAAACTGGACGCGGGAAAATCACTTTGCGTGCTAAAATAAATGTTGAAAGTGAGGGCGATAAGCGTAATATTGTTATAACCGAAATGCCGTATCAATCTAACAAAGCGACGATATTACAAACAATAGCCGAACTTCGTAATGAGGGCAAAAGTGCACTTGCCGGTATAAGCGAAATCCGCGATGAATCTGACCGAAACGGTATGCGAGCGGTAATTAAACTAAAAAAAGATATTGATCCGCAAGAAGTTATTAAATATTTGTTAAAAACTACTGCTCTTTCTATTACTTTTGGTATTAACATTGTTGCAATAGCGGGCGGAAAGCCCAGACAAATGGGTTTGCTTGAAATTTTAGATTTTTATGTGAATTATCAACGTGATATTATTTTAAGGCGCTCGAAATATGAAATTGAACAGGCCCGTGAGCATGCGCATATTTTGGAAGGACTTATTATTGCAATACAAAATATTGATGAAGTAATACGAATTATAAAAAAATCGGAATCTGTTTCAGAAGCAAAAATAAAATTGCGCTCCACATTTACTTTAAGTGAAAAACAAGCACAAGCAATTTTAGATATGAGGCTTGCAAGATTAACGAATTTAGAAGTTGGCAAAATCGAAATTGAACTTGCCGAACTTAAAAAAATTATTGAAAAATTATCCACTATTATTGCTTCCAAAAAAGCGCAACTTGAAGTTGTAAAAGGCGAATTACTTGAATGTAAACGAAAATATAGGCAAGACCGCCGTACTATTATTGTATCAAATGAATCCGAAATTGAAGTTACTTCCGAAGAAAATAATATTGAGGTACACTCTGTTGCTATTGCTTTTACAGCGGGTGGAACAATTAAAAAAACTACCCAAAAAAATACTATTCGTGCGTTTTCTGATACCTCTTCTCTTTGTGAAGCACATAATATTATTGTAAATGCAGATACCGATAAAATGATTTATTTATTTACAAATTTGGGCAACTGTTATAAAGTTAGGGCAGGGGCTGTGCCTGATGCCCGCTGGCGCGATAAAGGTACTTTGCTTAGAATATTGATTAAAGAAAGTTTACCGGAAGAAAAAATTGTTGCAATATTTAGCGATTTAGAAAATATACCTAATGCTGATAGCACAAATTTACTATTTTTCACAAAATATGGAATGGTAAAAAGTACTGTTGTGTCAGAATATAATGTAAACAAGGCTATGTTTGCCACAACTAAACTTAAAGATGGTGATGAACTGCTAAATGTAGAAATTGAACAAAAATATTCTACTTTAATATTCATTACAAAAAATGGAATGATACTAAACGCTGATAAATCCGATGTGCCAGTGCAAGGTAGAATGTCAGGTGGAGTCAGGGGCATTAATCTTGATGATGATGACATCACAATATTTGCGGGGCAAGTAACTGTTGAAGGAGATGTTATTATTGTTAGTAAAAAGGGAAACGCCAAAAAGGTAAAAATGGCCGATATTGATGTTCTTAACAGATATCGTAAAGGAGTTAAAATTATGCCATTGGCAGTAGATGATAATATAGCATTTGCCGGATACCAATCTATTCCATACACTCTTGTTGTTAAGTACAGCGATGATTCAATTGTTGCTTATGATACCGAAATAATTGCAGAAGATAATAGAGCAAGTAAAGGGAAAATATTAGATATTACAAAACGAAATTATTTAATTAACGGAGCGTATATTAATCTATAATTTATTAGAGCGATAGCGACTAACAATTATACATTATACATCTACATTTTACATTTACCAGTGCCTCGGCACTGGTTTTTGTCATAAATCAATCAATTATTCAGTATATTATTATAGTAGGAAATTGTTACAGACACAATATTACAATTTTCCGCAAAATTCTACACATTAAAATATTTTTTTTAACTATAAATTATTTAATATTAAAAGCGAGGAGAAAATGCCATTTGTAGTAGTAAAATCTAGATTATTAAAATTTGCCTTTATAGTTTTAATTACCGCTGTTATGCTTTGTGTAAGTATTAATGGCACGCGTGCGGCTTCTGTGTTTTTTGGATACGCACCAAAAAATCACGCAATTTATGCTGTGGACCGAAGCAATAACGAAATTTCACTTACATTTGATGCGGCTTGGGGTGCGGATAAAACTATTGCAATTGTTGATTTATTAAAAAAATACAATATTAAAGCAACATTCTTTTTAGTGGGATTTTGGGTGGAAAAATATCCCGAAGAAACCAAATATATTGTTGATAGTGGAATGGAAATAGCCTCGCATTCTAATAGCCACCCAGATATGACAAAATTAAGTGTAGACGATATTAAACTTGAACTTAACACTGCTAAAAAAACAATAAAAGATACCGCTAATGTAGATGTAAGTTTATTTAGACCACCTTTTGGGTATTATAATGATAAACTTCTGTCTATTGCTACTGACTTAGGATACAAAACAATTAAATGGAGCGTGGATACTCACGATTGGATGGGAAAAAGCGTTGAATATATTGCAAATAGAGTTACAAGCAAAATTAGCAGTGGAGGTATAATTCTATTTCATAACAATTCCAAAAATGTTATAGAGGCCACTACTGTGGTAATTGAAAGTTTGCTTGTAAAAGGATATAAATTTGTAACGATAGGCGAACTAGTCTATGCCGACAATTATTATATAGACCGTACAGGTCTGCAAAGAAAAAATGTATAGAATAACGAATGGAGGAAGATTGTATGGATTATAATCAATTAAATAATAATAAGGTTTTTATTACAGGAAAAGTTATTAGCGAACCCGTTTACAGCCACGAAATTTACGGAGAAGGATTTTATGAAATAAATTTAAGTGTGCCAAGACTTTCATCTCAACACGATATAATTCCTGTAACAATATCTGAAAGGCTTATATATTCAGGTAAAATTGAAAAAGAAATGGAAATTTCTATTAAGGGGCAGTTTAGAAGTTATAATAAAATTATAGATGGCAAAAGTCGACTTATGCTTACGGTATTTGCCCGTGAACTTGTAGAAGTGGATTCTTCACAAAATCCAAATATAATAGAATTAAGTGGTTATATTTGCAAACCACCTATTTATAGAACTACACCGTTTAACCGTGAAATTTGCGATATTTTGCTCGCTGTTAATCGTGCCTATAATAAGTCGGATTATATTCCTTGTATAGCGTGGGGTAGAAATGCGCGCTTTGTAAAGGGAATTGAAGTTGGCGGACGCGTTTTCGTAGTCGGTAGAATTCAAAGTCGTGAGTATCAGAAAAAAGTTAACGAAACAGAATTTGAAACAAAAACTGCGTATGAAATATCAATCACCAAAATTTCTATTGAAAATAATGTCAACATTATCAATGTAAATAAAAATGAAACCGAAGAAAATACTGTATCAGAAGAACCAGAACTTTTATTTGACCAAGTAAAATTTGAGAACTACTACAATTAATTCAAAAGGGAAACCACTTTAAAAGGGAAACCACGAGCCGATAAGTAGCGGACACGCAAATTTAAAATTTGCTAACCGCTGGACTCGTGGCTTCCCTCTTTAACCGCGGAATTATATTCCGCTTGTCCGTTAGGCAAGCGGAACAAAATATAACATATATATTTTAATATTTGCAAATAAATATTATAAATTTAAGTTGGATATAATATATTTCAGTATTGACAAATTTATATTTAAAGGCTAAAATGTATCTACATTGAGGTGCGCATGACAAATGATGAATTAAAACAAAAATTTACTGAATTTTGTAATATTAAAGACATTGAAAGAAGAGATACTTTTATTGAAAACGCAGTAGCATACCTAGAACTTTTAAAACAATACTACGGTAATATAAATATTGGCGAAAATTATTTTGAAAAAGATGATACAATTTATATTCCAAATAAAATTGATGTACAAAATTCACCTAGCACATATAGTTTAGATGAATATGTATTTAACAGATTAGTTAGAAATGTTAATGGTTTTTATCATTCAACTAGCAACAAAGGTAAAGAATTATTAAAAATATATAAAAATGCGCATGTTGATGATGCGTTGGGAGTTTATGACCCCAATTTTAATATTCAAACTAAAAAACCCAATCCTTTTATATTTATAAATGATAGTATTATTCTACAACACATAGTAGAATTTACACAGCAACATAATAAATTATTTGAAAATGGTAGTATTAAATTTGAGTACGAATTAATGCCAGAATATATGGCATTATCGGATAATCACTTAACAGAAGTACAAAAAGAAGATTTAATCGCAGAAGCATTTAATAAAGAATATTTTAGGACCTTGGCCCACGAATTATGGCACGCTTCAAAGGCAGCCTATTATAATAGCAATATAGTCGAAATGGAAACTGGCGAACTTAGACCTGATAGTGCTAGTAGATATAATATAGATACACTTGAAACGTTATATGACTGTCTAGATGAAATTATTCACGAATATCAAATCAGCGTTGCTTTAAATTTAAGAAGAGAAATTACAATAACAATACCGAATCATAGAACATTTATAATAAAAGGGGTGGCATTTGGTACTGAAAATTGTCAATATTCTGACCACGCTGATACAGCAGAATTAATTGAATTAATCTCGGGAAAGGATAAATTGTTTTTCGGGAGTTTTATAAATAGAAATGATTTTGTAACTGAATTTAATAATAATTATTATGATATATTTTCACAAAACAATTTACTTACTAATTTTTACAAAGATTATCTTAGTAAAATATACGACATTCGCTCTAATAAACCTTGGGACATTATAAGTGCAGTGAATTACTTTTTGTGTGAATCAGATGAAGATACTTATATAATTATTGAAATTAAATTAACATTACAAGAAGCACTTATTAATTGCATTATTAAAAATATACAAGCAATTAATCCGAAAACTAAAAATATTAGCGTGTTAAAATCACAGTTAGAATATGTTAAAAATTTACCAGCAAAAGTGCAAAATGTGCTTATGGTTGACCAAAATGAAAGCAATTACAAAACTACAAATGTGCTTACTTATTTAAAATTAGAAGATATATGCTTAAAAAAGCAGAAACAAATTGAAGCCATAATAAATTATAGAAATATAGAAAATGACAAACTAAAAGAAAGTGTTATTGACAGATAAAATTGCATCAAATTAAATAGATGCTGTTTTAAAGCAAATCAAATACCTTGACAAAGTTTAATGTTTATAATAATATATAGGAGCAATTTTAATGTAAATTGTTTAATAGTTATGTCTTTAAAATCGGGGTGTAGCGCAGTGGTAGCGCGCATGGTTCGGGACCATGAGGTCGCAAGTTCAAATCTTGTCATCCCGACCAGTAAGCAAAAAAGTTAATTAAGATTTTTTTACTCTTGTTTATCCTATATAAAAAATAATTAAATAATATATATTTTTATTTAAAATAAATTTTATTTCGTAATGATATACATTTATTATTCAAAGATTTTGCATAGATATTCAAAATTCGTGCAATTTCGCGGTATGTTTTGTATTATTATTCTTAAAAGTATTGACATTTTATAATACATATCATATAATAAAAATATGAAAAATGATTTTTATATTTTTATTGCATTCAACGGAGTATTAAATAGTAAAGTTTGGTTTAAAAAATTCAAAGAATTTAAATTAGCCGAAAAAGGATATTCTTGTGCTATTTGTCCGGATAATATAATTGCTTTAAATAGTTTAGTTAATAAAATAAGTAAACGTTATAATGTAAAATTTGTATTTACATCACTATGGCGTATGAACATAGCACATACAAAAAAATTAATTGTAACAAATGGATTAAATGCAAGTGATGCAGAGTTTATTATTATAGGTAGAGATGATATACGCGGATTATCTATTAAAAAATTTATTGATGATAAAAAACTAATAAAAAATTATTTGGTCATTGAGCCAACTGTTGAAGGTGAATTAAGCGATATTAGACCTTATATACCTAGTAATAAAATAATTCAAACTGATACAAATGATTTTGGGCTTACAGAAAAAATTCTTGCCGAGTATTTTAATAAATTAAAAAATGAAAAAGTTAGAAAAGAAGAAGAAAAACAAATGTAATCAAAACCGTACGAATTAGTGCGGTTTTATTTTTTTATTTTTAATATTATAATAATCTATAATTCAGCACAAAAACTGTTGACAATTTTGGGACTTTTCGTATATTATAATAAAAGAGAATAATAAATCGCTTTTAAATTTTTGGAGTACAAATGCAGTATCAAAAAGAAGAAATAAGAGCAAAAATCGTTGCTTCCGCAATAAGTGAATTTGAAACCGCAGGTTATAACAAGGCAAACATTATAAGAATTGCCAAAAATGCCAAAGTACCAGTGGGTAACCTTTACAGATATTTTAAAAGCAAAGATAATCTTTTTGAGGCGGTCGTTATAAATGCTTGCAAAGAATTGCCTATTTTAATTAAAAATATTTATGAAAAAGATGTTCTTTTAGATCGCAATGAAAAAGAGATGGCCGATATTATTGCTTACAATATAGTAGAAGTTTATAAAAAATACGGAAGGCAAATTATAATCTTAGCCGACAAAAGTACAGGTTCAAAATTTGAATATTATTTTAAAAATTTAATTGATGATATTATTAAATTATTTGAAAAAGGGCTATATGGTGACATAAATTCTGAACATAATATCATGGCGAAAGTTATTGGATACGGCTTTATGAATGGGCTTTTTACTATTATTAAAGATGTGCCAGCAAACAATATTGAAGTTTACGCTAAAAAATTAATTACATATTATTTCTATCAATCAGAAAACAGAATTTAATGCTTTTAACTGACAACAAATAATTTATAGATAAGTTATTTTTAATGGGGGAATATTTATGAAAAAAATCGCACATTTTATAGTTAAATTCAGGCTTATTTTTTTAGTATTTTTTTTGTTGGCAACAATAACGTGTGGTATATTAATGCAATATGTTAACGTTAATTACAACTCAGTTTCCTATTTGCCTAATGATTCCGATACAAAATCCGGAATTACTGTATTATATGATGAATTTGGTGGCAACGGGATTGCACAAGTTATGATAAAAGATTTAAATGTTCCTGATACGCTTTTGGTTAAATCTGTTATATCAGATGTATCGGGCGTTGCACAAGTATTGTGGTTAGATGATGTACTTTCGGTTTTTAATGCAGGATTAATAACGGGATATGATACTTTTTACTCTGGGCTTTCTTTTACACTCACACAAAGTGATTGTTTAGATTATTTATTGTATTTAATAAATTCGTTGCCAGATGATTTAAGTGTATTTAACCCCGCCGATTTAGTAAATGACCCTAGACTTGCTACTGATGCTGGCTATGGTTATTTTTTAAACTTTTTGTCAAATAGCGGATATTTTACAGAAGATAATTTAAATTTATTGGTGCAGTTTAAATCGCAAATAGAAAGTTTTTATAATCAAGGCAATGTGCTTTTTACAGTTACCTTTTCTGGAACTGATTATGATGAAAGCACAATGCAAGCCATTGAAGATATTAACGATTTAGATTTTGATACATATTTAGCAGGCAATGCCTCGCTAACTAATAGTAGTATTAAAGTTATAAACAGCGAAACCACTCAGGCATTAATAATTGCATTAATAATTGTAATTATTATTTTATTCATAATGTCATCTTCCTATCTTGAACCAATTTTGTTTGGAATTGTTATTGCTGTTGCTGTGTTTATAAATATGGGTACTAATGTTTTTATGGACTCAATATCTTATTTAACACAAGGCGTTGCAAGCGTTTTATTACTTGCGTTAACTATGGATTATTCTATATTTTTACTGAATAGGTTTAAACAAGAAAAAAAACTTGGATTAAGTTCTTGCGATGCAATGGAAAAAGCGCTTATTGCTTCATTTTCGCCTATATCGGCTAGTTCGTTAACCACGATAGCAAGTTTTGTTGCACTTATGTTTATGAGTTACAAGGTAGGCTTTGACATTGGACTTGTGCTTGGAAAAGGCGTTCTTATAAGTTTGCTTTCGGTATTTTTGTTTATGCCTGCTTTAATTTTGTACTCGCAAAAGATTATAGAAAAAACTGAGCATAAAACTTTTAATTTGAATTTTAACAAGTTTAGTGAGGGGCTTAAAAAAACCAGATTCGTTTTACCCTTTATTTTAATAGCACTGATTATTCCTTGTATAATTTTCTCATACCAAAATTCATTTGTTTACGGAAACGAAGCAAGTGTTGGTAGCGAAAATAGTGTTTATTCTGATGACAAAATCGAAATAGAAAATATATTTGGTAAATTTAATCAATTAATTTTACTACTACCTAATGATTATGAGGCAAATGAACTTGGTATAAGTGGGCAAATTGCATTAATTAATGGCGTAAATAGCGTGCAATCTAAATCGCTGATTGATTATTCCGGAATGTCGGTATATTTACCTGCAAGTTTTATTTCACAGTTTGAAAGCGAAAATTACACACGAATAATTATTAATTTAAGTTTACCAGAAGAAAGTGAAGCGACAACTACCGCAATTGACGAAATTAAATTAGTTGTACAAAATGTAATTGGCGAAAATAGTGGTTATTATCTTTTAGGTAACTCGGTGAGCGCGCTAGAAATTAAAGAATATGTTGAATATGATTATTTAGTTGTAACAATAATATCACTTGTACTTGTTGCAATAATTTTGTTAATTACATTCCGTTCTATAATTTTACCCGTATTATTGGTGGTTGTAATTCAAAGTTCAGTTTGGATTAGCATGGCAATTCCGTATATAACAAATACTCCACTAGTGTTTGTTGGCTATATGATTATTAGTGCAATTATGCTTGGTGCAACCATAGACTATGCAATACTTATGACTAGTAATTACTTGGAAAATCGTAAAACTATGGGAAAATTTGAAGCCGCTGAACATGCGTTAAATCAATCTGCAAAAGCAATTATAACCTCGGCAAGCATACTTTGCTTTGCGGGATTTGCTATGAGTATTGTATCTACTATGCCTGCTATATCAGTATTCGGCAGTTCAATAGGTAGAGGGGCTGTATGTGCATTTGTGCTTGTAATGATACTTTTGCCACAGGCATTAATGTTGTTTGATGATATTATAAGAAAAACCACACTGCACGGTAAGAAAAATATGATATAAAAAATAAAAACCGAATTTTCGGTTTTTATTTTTTTATTTTATTTTGTGTTTTGCGTAATGAATCTAAATCACTTTTTTTGATTTGTTCTTTTTTAATTACTTTTATAATAAAATCTGATAATTTTTCTATATCTTGTTCGTTAATTTTATAATTACTTAATGTAGCAAGTCCAATCCTTACTCCACTTGTTTCAATTGCACTGCGTTTATCAAACGGGACTTTATTTTTGTTAACAATGATGTTAAAACCTTGCAAAGTTTTTTCAAGTTGATTGCCAGTTATTTTTTCGCTACTTAAATCTATTAAAAATAAATGTGAATCTGTTCCGTCACTTACTATTTTTATGCCTTTGTATTGTAAATAGTCTGCCATGTAAGATGTTAAATGTTTAATTTTTAATTGGTACTTTTTAAATTCAGGAGTCATTGCTTCTTCAAAACAAATGCCTTTTGCGGCAATAATGTTTTGTAGCGGTCCGCCTTGAATACCAGGAAATACCGCCTTATCTATTTGCTTACCAAATTTTTCTTTGCAAAGTATTAATCCACCGCGTGGTCCTCTTAATGTTTTGTGGGTTGTAGAAGTTACAATGTCGGCGTATACGCAAGGATTAGGATAAATTCCGGCTGCTACTAAGCCGGCAAAATGTGCCATATCTACCATTAGATATGCACCTACACTATCCGCAATTTCTCGGAATTTTTTAAAATCTATTATTCTTGAATATGCCGAACCGCCTGCTATAATAAGTTTTGGTTTATTTTCGGTTGCAAGTTTTTGTACTTCATCATAATCAATTAAACCATTTTTATTTACGCCATAATTAATTATATTATAATCTTTACCCGAAAAACTTACTTTTGCGCCATGGGTTAAATGCCCACCACAATCCAAACTCATAGACAGTATTGTATCGCCTTTTTGTATAAGCGCAAAGTAGACAGCCATATTTGCCGAAGAACCGCAGTGTGGTTGAACATTAGCGTATTCGGCATCAAAAAGTTTTTTAGCAAGGTCAATAGTATAACTTTCTATTTTATCTATATATTGACAGCCACCATAATAGCGAGCATTAGGATACCCCTCGGAATACTTATTTGTTAAGCAACTCCCGAGTGCTTTTAATATATTTTTTGAGGCAATATTCTCTGACGCAATTAAATTGATTTGCGTATGTTGCCTCTCATATTCTTTTTTTATTAGTTCTAATATTTTGTCCATTTTAATACCTCAAAACATATTTAAATATTAATTTTTAGCCAAAATATAATACTACTTAATACATTTATTGTCAAGTATTTGCTTTATAATAAGCATTTTTGCATTAGTGTTGACATTTTTAATAATTTGTATTATTATATTTTATAACCTATAAAGAGTGCGTGAGGGACAGCCCCATTGAACGCACAGCAACCTGTTAAAAGGCAAGGTGCTAATGGCTGAACGATGGGTATTTGTACAAATAATTTGTCCTACCTATTAAGGCGGGCTTTTTTATGAATATTAGGTTAAATTTACTAAGGAAGGCAGAAAAAATGAAACAAATTATTTCTAGCGAAAGTGTAAATTGTGGGCATCCTGATAAAACTTGCGATATTATTGCAGATAGTTTTTTAGATATGGCTCTTAATGAAGATCCAAATTCGCAAATGGCAGTTGAGTGTGCTATTAAAGATGATTTACTGATGATTTATGGCGAAGCAACTACAAATGCAAAAATTGATTATGAAAGTATTGCAAGACAAACATTAAAAGAAATTGGCTACAAAAATAGATTTAGAATTATTAAACAAATATCTGAGCAATCACCTGATATTAATAATGCAGTTGTAAAGTCAGAATTAATGGCAAACGACCAAGGTATTGTTTATGGCTATGCTACAAATGAAACCCCAGAATATATGCCTATGCCTATAATAATTGCACACAAATTAATGCGTATTTATGATGAGTTTAGGCGTACAACGGATACATATTTTAGTGATGCAAAAAGTCAGGTAAGTATTGAGTACGAAGATGATAAACCAATATTAATACACACTGTACTTTTATCGGTATCACATAGTGCAAGAATTTCGCACGAACAAATTTATAAAGATATTAGAACAAATGTTATTGATAAAGTGCTAGATGAGTATAAAAATCTTGTAAAACAAAGCATAAAATATATAGTTAATCCAAGTGGCAGATTTACTATTTGGGGTAGTTTTGGTGACAGCGGTTGTGTAGGCCGAAAAATTGTTGTTGATACTTATGGTGGTGTTGGCAGAGTTGGTGGAGGCTGTTTTAGTAGTAAAAACGCTACAAAAGTTGACCGTAGCGGTGCGTACTATGCTAGATTTGTTGCAAAAAATGTAGTAGCACATAATTTAGCGGATAAATGCGAAATCCAAGTTGGTTATGGTATCGGTATGGCAGAACCAATTAATCTATATATCGATTGCTTTGGAACACAAAAAGTATCAATTGAAAAGATATACGAAATTGTAAATGCAAATTTTAGTTTTCGCCCATCAAATATTATTAGAGAACTTGATTTATTAAAGCCACAATATAAAAAGACCGCTTGTTATGGACATTTTGGAAGACCAGAATTTAGCTGGGAAAAAATTAAAAATTTTTAATTTTTTTAAGCAAATTCAATTCAAGCAAATTTTATAACAATTTCACACAATATTTATCAGCAAAAAGCCCTTAAATATAATTGCATATTGCCTTTGTCCGTGTTATACTTTAAAATATCAATTTATTGGCATATTAAGAGGAAATTATGAAAGTTAAAAATAGTTTTTTTAGTACAATGAAGGAAGATTCTTCCAGTGAAGAATCAATCAGTGGTAATTTATTAACCCGAAGTGGTATGATTAAAAAAAGTTCTGCCGGAGTATATATTTTACTTCCGCTAGGATTTAAAATTTCACAAAAAGTAGAAAAGATTATAAGGGAAGAAATGGAAGCAATCGGCTGTCAAGAAGTGCTTATGCCAGCACTAATTCCCGAAGAAGTTTTTATTAAATCCGGTAGGCGCGATAATTTTGGAAGCGATATGTTTTCACTTAAAGACCGCAACGATAAACCTATGGTGTTAGGTCCTAGCCATGAAGAAATGTTTATTATGGTAGCTGCAATGGGAATAAAATCTTATAAAGATTTTCCTCTTAACCTTTTTCAAATGCAGACTAAATTTAGAGATGAAACAAGACCTCGTTATGGACTAGTTAGACTAAAAGAATTTATTATGAAAGATGCATATTCATTTGACCGTGATTTAGATGGGCTTTCTGTTTCTTATGACAATATGTACAAAGCATACACTAATATTTTTAACAGAATAGGACTGGATTTTACAGTTGTTAAGGCTGATACCGGAGTTATGGGTGGTTTTTTATCTGAGGAATTCCACGCTGTAACCGATATTGGTGAGGATACACTTGTTATTTGTGATGATTGTCATTATTCAACAAATTTAGATGTTGCAGAATGCGCCTGCAAACTTAATCTATCTACCGAAATACATAAAGCCAAAAAACTAGAATTTACACCTAATTCTAAAACTATTGAAGAAGTTGCAACATTCTTTAATAGAAAGCCAGAAAATTTTGTAAAAACTCTTATTTATAAATGTGATGGTAATTTTTATGCGTTTTTAGTGCGTGGCGACAAAGAACTTAACGAAATCAAAGTTAAACATTTATTAGATGTTAAGATTTGCGAACTTGCCTCTATAACTGATGTAGAAAAAATTACAAATGCTTCTGTCGGATTTGCCGGTCCTATCGGACTTAAAATTCCTATAATTGCTGATTTAGAAATTCAAAATATGGCTAACTTTATTGTCGGTGCTAATAAAACTGATTATCATTTTGTAAATGTTAATTTAAGTGACTTTAAAGTACAACAATTTGCCGACATTCGTACGGTAGTTTCTACCGATGTTTGTCCAAAATGTGGATATAAATTTACATTTAAAAAAGGCATTGAAGTAGGCAATATTTTTAAGTATGGTTCTAAATATTCCGATAGTATGGGATTATATTTTGTAGATGAAGATGGCAAACAAAAACCTTTTTCTATGGGTGCATATGGCATTGGTATAGAAAGGTGCATCGCCTCGTTTATTGAACAGCACCACGATGACAAGGGTATTATTTGGAAGCGTAGTTTGGCTCCTTATGAAGTGTGTATTGTTACCGCAAATGAAGCAAACGAAACACAATCCACACTTGGCGAAAACCTTTATAACTCGCTTATGTCCAAGGGGGTTGATGTGCTTTACGATAACCGCAACGAACGCATTGGTGTTAAACTTAACGATATGGATTTAATAGGTATACCAGTAAGAATTCTTGTAGGCAAAAGAGCGGGTGAAAACATTGTAGAAGTTAAATACCGAAAATCCCCAACAGTTATTGAATACAATTTAAATAATGGATTGGAAGAATTAATTAAAATAATTTTTAGTTCTGATGTGGCAATGTTATAATAAATAATATAGTCTACTTATTATCATTATTAATTACAATGTTTGTATTCTTATCAAAATTTAAAAGGAAAATATATTTTTAATTGTGATTTAGTATTGACTTTACGATTTATTAATGCTAGTATTGCAATTGTGTATTTACCGTTTTAATTAATAGTGATGAGAATTACATAGTTCTCATCATTTTGTTTGATAATATATACGAGGGAGTTTTTATGCTATTTAATAATTTAAATCTAACTGAAAATATTTTGGCTGTGCTTGCTGAAATGGGCTTTATTGAGCCCACTGAAATTCAGGAAAAGTGCATTCCGTTAATATTAACCAAAAAAGATGTTGTTGGACTTTCTCAAACTGGCTCAGGAAAGACCTTTGCTTTTGGTTTGCCAATTATACAAAACATTGACAAAGAACTGGGCGGAGTTCAAGCACTTATTGTTAGCCCAACAAGGGAACTTGCACTTCAAACTACAAATGAATTAAAAAAGTTTTCTTCTATTACAGGAGTTAAAGTTGTTGCTGTATATGGCGGTGCCGATATTAATAGACAAATTACTTCACTTAAAAAGGCAAATATTGTTGTTGGCACACCGGGCAGAATTATGGACCATCTTGATAGGCGAACGCTTAAACTGGGACTTATTAAAACTGTTGTCCTTGATGAAGCCGATGAAATGCTAAATATGGGATTTAGAGATGATATTGAAAAAATTTTAAAATCCGCTCCATCAATTAGACAAACTTTAATGTTTTCGGCTACTATGCCGCCAGAAATTATGACAATAACTAAAAACTATATGATTGAGCCAGCAATTATCAGGTTGGCACAACGAGATGAACAAGGCAAAACCAATCAATATTATTTAAATGTTAAACGTGGCAAAAAAATGGAAGTTCTTGTTGATTTGTTGCACGAATTAAGGCCAAGATTATCATTAGTTTTTTGCAATACCAAAAGAATGGTTGATGATTTACAAGAAAGACTTGACCAAGAAAATTTTTTAGTTGCCGGATTACATGGAGATAAACGCCAATCAGAACGCAAACGTGTTATGGATGCATTTAAAAGTGGAGAGAAAAATGTGTTAATTGCAACTGATGTTGCAGCAAGGGGAATTGATGTTAAAGGTATTGAATGTGTGTTTAATTACGATTTACCATATGACATAGAGTACTATACTCATAGAATAGGCAGAACAGGTAGGGCTGGTGGCGAAGGCGACGCATATTCACTTGTAAGCGGAAGTGCGCAATATGAAAATTTAATGGATTTCGTTAAAAAACTCAATGCACCATTAAAAGAATATTCACCGAAGAATTTGGAAAATATTAGTAAAAAAGAGGGAAAAGAAATGGATTCATTTAAAGAAAAAAGAGAAGCACCAAAACCAGTAGATTTTGTGGGTAATTTTGTTTCTGCAACTAAAAAAACGGTAAGTGAAAAAGCAAAATCTACTCATTTAGAACTTACCACATTAGGTTATGATGATAAGCAAATTGCAGACATATTAATTGATATGTTGGCATCACAAAAAGCACCCATTGAAAGAACCGAGAGAAGTAGTTATCCTAGAAGAGAAAGTCACTTTGGCGACAGAAAGCCAAGCTTTAAAAGAGATGAAAGAAGAGATAGTAATTTTAGTGATGCCCGCAGACCTAGCTTTCAAAGAGATGAAAAAAGTAGCAGTTATTTAGGTAGAAAGCCAAGTTTTAACAGAGATGAAAAAAGTGGTGGGTACGCAGACAGAAAGCCGAGTTTTAACAGAGAAAGAAATGAAAACACTTTTGATAAAAGGGATCGTGAAGAAATAATTCATACAAGTGGAAGAAAACCTTTTTCAGATAGGTCTTATGAAAAAAAAGCACCAAGAAGTTTTGAGCATAATTCAGTAGATGGTGGCGAAAGAAAAACCGAATATAGAGGTCGTTCTAATTTTGGAAGTAAACCTTTTTCAGATAGAAACCGCACATCACACACTTACAGTGATAGAAAACCAAGACCAACTACCGGAGAATAGTATGTTATACTTTGTTTAATATACAAGCGTAACTTATAATCGCTATTTTTCTTTAAAACTAATATGGTAAATGACTATAAATTTAAATACAAATATCTAATATTGGAAAAAACTTATCAAATCTGATAAGTCTTTTTGTAAGCAAAACGATGCCCTTTTCATATATATTATTAAATTTATATTAAAAGAGAGCATTTAATGGCAAAAATTTATTCTAGTTTAACAGAATTAATAGGAAACACACCACTATTAGAAATTAAAAATTATAACAAAAAGAACAATTTAAAAGCAAAAATTATTTGTAAGATTGAGTACTTTAACCCAACAGGTAGTATTAAAGATAGGATAGCAAAATCAATGATTTTAGATGCTGAAAAAAGTGGACTGCTAGACAAAAATTCTATTATCGTAGAGCCGACAAGCGGAAATACTGGAATTGGACTTGTGGCAGTTGCTGCCACAAAAAACTATAAAGTAATACTTACAATGCCTGATACTATGAGTATTGAAAGACAAAAACTTTTAAAAGCCTATGGCGCCGAAATTGTACTTACCGAAGGTCATAAAGGTATTAAAGGTGCAATCGAAAAAGCAAAAGAAATAGTCAGTTTAACATCAAATGCAATTATGCTTAATCAATTTGCTAATCTTTCAAATCCTAAGATTCATAGACTTACCACAGGACCTGAAATTTGGAGTGATACAAAAGGGAAATTAGATTTTTTTATTTCGGGTGTTGGAACTGGTGGCACAATAACCGGTTCGGGCGAATTTTTAAAAAGTAAAAGTGAAAATATTAAAGTAATAGCAGTAGAGCCTTACGACTCGCCAGTACTTTCGGAAAACAGAGCGGGGGCACATAAATTACAGGGTATTGGAGCAGGCTTTGTTCCCGAAATTTTAAATACAAAAATATATGATGATATTGTAAAAGTACAAACCGAAGATGCTTATAGCGCTAGTAGACAATTAGCAAAAACAGAAGGCATTTTAGCAGGTATATCTTCTGGTGCAGCACTTTATGCGGCAACCATTATTGCAAAAAGAGATGAAAATAAAGGCAAAATTATTGTAGTAATTTTGCCCGATAGTGGCGATAGATATTTATCTACTGAATTATTTAGTACTATCAAATAAAGTGTACTATGTTGCTCACTTTTATAATTTAGAACACGCAAAGTAGTTTAAATATAAAGATTTTTAAATGATTTAGCCCTAAACAGGTTCCGACGCGTATCAATACGCTAGGTGGTTCTGCTTGGGGCTAAGGCGTTAAAAAGATTATATTTAAACGGCGCCTAGTTCCGCTTTTCCGGTAGGAAAGCGGAATAAATTTCTGCCGCTTCTACGGCTTGCGAAATTAGCGATGAAATAGTCATAGGTCCTACACCACCAGGAACGGGAGTATAAGCTGAGCAAATGCTAAGAGCGTGATTATCAAGTTCTATATCACCAACATTATTTTGGTTATAACCGCAGTCTATCAAAATCACATTAGGTTTTAACCATGCTGACTTAATTAAATTTGCTTTTCCGACTGCCGCAACTAATATATCTGCTTGTCTTACATATTGCTCTAAATTAATTGTTTTACGATGGCAAATTGTTACAGTTGCATTCTCTTGTAATAAAAGCATTGCAGTGGGTTTGCCTAATATTGCACTTCTGCCTACAATTACAGCGTGCTTGCCTTCAATTATAATATTATAGTGTTTCAAAAGTGTTATAATTCCTAACGGGGTGGCACATTTAAATGCAGGGTAACCGTTTGTCATATTTCCAAAAGAAGTTGCACTTACGCCATCAACATCTTTATTAAGTGCAATCTCGTTAAAACAGAGTTGCTCATCTATATGAAGTGGCGTTGGGTGTTGTAATAGTATGCCACATATTTTTGAATCTGCATTCAATTCGCGTATTTTATTAACCAATTTTTCGGTTGTAGTGTTTTTTGATAAATTTACTGTTACAGAATTTAAACCCACCCTTGCACACGCCTTTGATTTCATTTTTACATAAGTTTTAGAAGCAGGGTCTTCGCCTACTATAATTGCCGCAAGGACGGGAGTATAGTTATATTTTTGTTTTAAAACATTAACCCGTTTTAAAAGTTGTAATTCAATTTCTGATGCTAGTTTTTTTCCATCTAATCTTATTGCTTCCATTCTTACTCCATAAAATATTCATTATGTTATTATAACACAATCACATATGCATTTGACAAGGATTTTTGATACTTTACTTTAAAAGATAATAAAAAAACTTACCATTACAGTAAGTTTTTTTATTGGTCGGGATGACAAGGTTTGAACTTGCGACCTCACAGTCCCTAACCGTGCGCGCTACCACTGCGCTACACCCCGACACTCTGTTTAAAATAATAAACTAATTTTGGTAAATTGTCAACAGTAAATTTGTAATTATCGTTTTATAAAATTCTATTAATTGTATCGTTTTTTATAAATTAAATAGTAAAAAATACATTTTTTATTAATTTTTTTGAATTAAATACTATTTTTGTATACAAAAAAAATTTAAAGTGTTATAGTAAGTATATAGTTATATTTGGAGATATATTATGGAAACTGCATTTAGTGTTATTGATTTGGAATTTACATATCCAAAGGCAAAAAACCAAGTAATAAATGGAATAAGTTTTGATGTTTGTGAAGGTGAGATTTTTGGGCTTTTAGGTCCGAGTGGTGCTGGTAAATCAACCGTTCAAAAAATTTTAACAAAACTATTAACTGATTATGATGGCAGAATATCTTATTTTGGCGAAGATCTTAAATCACTTAGTAAAGAGTTTTATGAATATATTGGCGTTGGTTTTGAATTGCCTGTTTCGTTTGGTAAACTTACAGCAATTGAAAATTTAAAATTTTTCTCATCGTTATACAAAAATCAAGTAGATTATAACGAACTGCTTAAACGCGTTGATTTGTATTCTGACCGAAATAAAAAAGTGTGTGAATTTTCAAAAGGTATGAAAATGCGACTTAATTTTGTTAGGGCACTTCTTAATAACCCTAAAATTTTATTTTTAGATGAAGTTACAAATGGGCTTGACCCAAAAAATTCTAAAATTATTAAGGATATGATTTTAGAATTTAAAGAAAATGGTGGTACGGTATTTTTAACTACACATTTGATGGGCGATGTGGAACAACTATGCGATAGAGTTGCATTTTTAGTTGATGGAAGGATTGCCGAAATTTCTACTCCAAGAGAACTTAAACAAAAATATGGAAGGCGCGAATTGATTGTAGAATATAAAGAGGATAAAAATATTAAATCACAAACTTTTGATATGAATAAGTTGGGCGACAATCAGTCATTTTTAACACTTTTAAAAGAAAAACATATAGAAACTTTACATAGTGGCGAAACTTCTCTTGAAGATATATTTATTATTGTAGCAGGTATGGGACTATGAGAAATTTAGGAAAACTTATTAGTGGCGAAATTGAACGCGCTACAAAATATAAAATTCTTACGGTTGGTGTCGGCGTGTCTTTGCTTTGGTGCATTATAATTGCCGCTATTCCGCTTAACGATGTAAAACAAATTGTACCGTTAATTGTTTTTACTGACAGTGCAATAATGTCTGCAATTTTAATTTCGGCCTCATTGTTTTTTGAACGAAATGAAGGCACTTTAAGCACATTAGCCATTGCACCGTGTTCGGTGCTGGAAATATTATTATCTAAAATTATAATGTCTGTTGTTGTTGCTCTTTTATCAACCGCAATAATATTTGTCAGCGTTGCTATTTTTCACGGGACACTAATTAATTTTATGCTAGTTCCTTATGTAATTTTAGTCGCAACACTTAACAGTATTATTGGGGTTTTAATTTCGTTACATAGCCGAGATTTTAACAGTATGCTTGTTAATTTTTCAATTTTTGTTATTTTACTAGACTTACCAGCAGTGCTTGCAAGTGTTGGATTACTTCCAAATTGGATTGAATTAATTACAATTATTCTTCCATCACAAGCCTCACAGATACTTATTACAAGCACACTTGTCAGTACCGAACTTTATCAGGTCTTAATATCACTTGGAGTAGTTGTATTATGGTCTGTATTACTACTAATATTAGCGGTGTACCCAAAATTTAAAGAATATATGGTTAAAGGTTAATTATGCGTATCTATTTATCACTTTTAAAATTTGAAATTAAAAATATATTAAGGGATAAAATGACCTTCATTATGCTTATCTATCCCATAATTATGCTACTTGCAACTACAATTTTATTGCCAGCACTTTTAGAAGATATTGAAAGTGCTACATCATTAAAAAGTACTATTGTAGTAATAATAATTGTTTTTGCAGGATTAGGTGCTTTTATTGGCGGGGCATTGCTTGCCTTTTTGCTATTAGATCATAAAGATGAACATATTTTTGATTCTATTAGCGTTACAAGCGTTTCGGTTTCTGGTTATATTAAATTTAAAATGGTATATGTTTATATACTGTCTGTAATATCTACACTTGTTTTAATTTGGGGTACCCAAATTTTTGCGGGTGAACAGTATATAGTTAATGTTGGCGGAGTTATATTTAATCCGTTTAGCGGACTAACAGCATTGAAAACGATTATGTACGCAATAGTTATGAATTTGTATATGCCTGTTTTAGGATTATTTATTGCGACCAAAGCAAAGAATAAAATAGAGGGTTTTGCATACTTAAAAGCGAGTGCATTGTTAGTGGCTGTACCTGTTCTTTTACTTGTCGCTCCATTTAGATTAGGTTGGCAATATTTTTTGGGTGTATTACCAAATTTTTGGGCATCAAAAGCATTATTAACAGCAGTTTATCCTTCACTTTCCGATGGTTTTCCTTTTATTGTTGCAATTCTTATTGGGGCTATTTATAATATCGTTCTTATAAGATTATTGTATAAAAATTTTTTAAAATCTATTCAGTAAATTTTTACAGGTATATAAAATATAAAAGTTAGAAATAATTTTAGTATACAGTAATGTATATTTTTTATTACTGTAAATTTTATTTAAGGAAATTTATATGAAAAGATTTTTGTTATTAACTTTGGTTTTATTATTAGTTGTTGCCATAGGCTATTTTGCAATTCCAATGATTGTAAATGCAGAAAGTTATGTTGTTATAGATATAAACCCTAGCATAGAATTTGTAATTAATCGTAATGGTATAGTAACTAATGTTAATTCATTAAATGAGGAAGGAGAAATTATAATTCAAGGCGAAACATTTGTTGATATGACCATTGAAGATGCAACTGAAAAAGTTATAGAACTAGCACTTGCTTTGGGATATTTAGACCCAAATGCTACCGAAACCGATCCAAACGCATTAATGGTAACCGCTTATAATGGAAGTATAATTACTAAAAATAGAATAAGGAGTCGTGTAGAAAATAGACTGAACAACTATTTTTCCGAAAATGGTATTTGGGGCGTGGTATTAAGTGCAGAAGATATTGAAGACATTATGGTAGAAGCCGAATCATATAATTTAAGCGTCGGTAAGTATAGACTGATTAAGTCAATACAAAATGCCACTAGTGAATACACATTTACAGTTCTTGCATCTATGACAGTTGAAGAACTTATGAATCTTGTACAGTCTAAGGTGTCGCTTGCTGATGAACGAACAGCAATTATTGACCGCATTACTATACTTGAAGCAATTGAAACGCCAACTGAGGCTGAATCAACCGAATTATTGATAATTACCGCTAGACTTTCTGAAATAGATGCACTTATTGCTCAGGCAGAAGTCGATAAAGCGACTTTACAAGAAGATATTGTCGCTTTTAAAGAAGCAAGAAAACAATTTAAAAATGCGGTTAAAGCGTCATTTAAAAATCTATTTAATGGATTATCTGATGCCGAACAAGAGCAAATTAAACAAGTGTTATACAACAGATTTAACAATATTGATGCAGTTGCATAAAATTTAAGCATAATTAATGCGCAAAAATTATAAAAAGCAAGGATTTAATCTTTGCTTTTTAATTATAAAATTTTAACAATTAAATATTTAAAAACATACATATTTTAGAGGTGTTTTTATGAAATTCTTTAAAATGCATGGAATTGGCAACGATTACATTTTTGTAAACTGTTTAAATAGAGAACCTGAAAATCCTAATGAACTTGCAAAATTTTTGTGCAACAGGCATTTTAGTATAGGTGGCGATGGGCTTATATTAATACTTCCATCGTATTCCGCAAATGTTCAAATGCGTATTTTTAATTCTGATGGTAGCGAAGCGGAACTTTGCGGTAATGCCATAAGGTGTTTAGGAAAATATATATACGATGAAGGGCTTATTAAAAATCCGACAGTTACAGTGGAAACATTAGCGGGAATTAAAACTTTACAAATTAATTTGAGTGAAAGTATTGTTAAAAGCGTTAGCGTAAATATGGGAGTACCTATTTTAATACCCGATTTAATACCGGTAATAAGTAATGACCATATGCCAGTCATTGACAGAGAAATTAAAGTTGACGAAAATACTATATTGTATTCCGCTGTATCAATGGGAAATCCACATGCGGTTGTTTTTGTGTACGAACTTGATACTTTACCTATTGAAAAAATTGGCAGTTTGATTGAAGTACATAGCGATTTTCCGGAACGAACAAATGTAGAATTTGTACAGGTATTAGATTCTGGTACACTAAAAGTACGAGTTTGGGAAAGAGGCGTGGGCGAAACATTGGGTTGTGGTACAGGTGCGTGTGCCGTTGCGGTCATTAGTGATATAAAAGGTTTAATAAAAAACGAATGTATTATAAATATGCGTGGCGGGATATTAAAAGTTCAAGTTGGTTCAACTGTATATTTAACGGGTAATGCAGTATATACATTTAGCGGGAATATTAATTTACCAAAAGAATTTAAATTTATAAAAACAAAAAAAGAGATGTAAGTAAAAGTGAAGATCAATAAAAATTTTTTAGCACTTAAAAATAATTATCTTTTTAGTGAAATAAACAGGCGGGCAAGTGCTTATAAGTTAGAACACCCAAACGTAGATGTTATTAGTTTAGGAATAGGAGATGTCACTCAGCCACTTGCCCCCGTAGTTATATCTGCTATGCAAAAAGCAGTGCAGGATTTATCTAATGTGCAAACATTTAAAGGGTATAGTCCGAATCAAGGTTATATGTTTTTGCGAGAAAATATATCAAAGTATGACTATGTTTTAAAAGGTATAGACATTTCGCCAAATGAAATATGCGTAGGAGATGGCATTAAAAGCGATATTTCAAATATGCTTGAACTATTCGCCGATAAATCGGTTATTGCGCTTATGAACCCCGTATATCCTGCTTATTTAGATAGTGTAATAATGTCTGGCAAAGCCGGTAAGAATTGTAGCGGGAAATGGTCTAAAATAATTAATTTATATTGTACTGCTGAAAACAATTTTCTACCAGAAATACCTATAAAAAAACCTGATATAATTTATTTGTGTTTTCCGAATAATCCCACAGGTGCGGTATGCGATGTTAAAAAACTAAAAGAGTGGATTGATTATGCCAACAAAGTTGGTGCTATAATATTTTTTGATAGTGCCTATGAAGCCTATATTACAGAAGATTATCCACATAGCATATACGAAATTTCGGGGGCAAAACAGTGCGCGATTGAATTTAAAAGTTATTCAAAAACAGCGGGCTTTACGGGCGTAAGATGCAGTTATACAGTCATACCAAATGATATTATAGTAGGCAATAAATTAGTACTTGATTTGTGGACTAGAAGGCAAAGTTCTAAGTTTAACGGAGCAAGTTACATTTCTCAGTGTGGCGCAAATGCAATATATAGTGAAGAAAATCGCTCGCAAATTAAAGAAAATATAGATTACTATATGAAAAATGCACACTATATTTTTACAAATCTAGTTAATTCCGGAATAAAAGCATATGGTGGGGTAAACGCACCTTATATTTGGGTAAAAACGCCAGAAAACATATCATCGTGGGATATATTTGACATTATGTTAAAACGGGCGGGAGTTATTTGCACCCCGGGTGCAGGATTTGGATCATTCGGACAAAATTACATACGGTTAACAGCATTTAATACCTACGAAAATACAGTAAAGGCTATGCAAAACATTATTATATCTAAAATATTTGTATAGTAACAGGAGGCAAAAATGGCTAATGTAGTTGTTGTAGGTTCGTACGGAAAAATGGGTAGTCTTATGTGCAATGCAATAAAAGAAAGTAAAAATTATAATTTGCTTTATGGGGTGGATATTTTAGCAGACGGAGAAGAAAAAAATATTTATAATAATTTGGATATAAAATACGGACTACCTGATGTTATTATTGATTTTTCTAATGCAGATGCACTAGTGGATATAATTGATTTTGCAGTTTTCCACAATACTAAACTTATTATTGCTACTACCGGACATAGCGAGTGTGGTAATAAATTAGTAACACAAGCATCTGAAAAAATTGCTATATTTAAATCCGAAAATTTTAGTTTTGGTATGAATGTGTTGGTAGAAGAATTGAAAACATTTTCTAAAAAACTTATTGGTTATGACACTGAAATTCTTGAATGTCATAAAAAATATAAAAAAGATTATCCGAGCGGGACAGCAATTATGTTAAAAAATATTATTAAACAACATTCAATTAATAGCCCCGCCATTATTCCTATTCATTCGATAAGAATAGGAGATGTTGCTGGAATGCACACTATTATTTTTGGTGGAACAGGAGAATTGATAGAACTAAAACATACAGTGCTTGACCGTTCGGTTTTTGTAAATGGCGTAATAAAAGCCTTATATTTCATACAAAATAAATCAAAAGGTTTATACAATATGAATGATTTAATAAAAATGTAGCAAATCTTTATACGGATTATAAAATTTGTTGTATGTTGTTATTTTTTGTCATAATTAATTGACAATATATTTTAGAAATATATACTAAGTTAAGATATTACCGAATAACGAGGTGAAAATTGTTTAACTGGACTGATACACAAGAATTTTGTTTTCCAATTACCATAATTGTTATAGTTGTATTAACTATTATTTTAACATTTTTATTAAAAAATAAAAGCGAAAGAATTAAATTAATTCCGCTTAAATTCATCTCATTATTATTAATAATTGCCGAAATAGTAAAACTTGTAAGAATATATAATTCTGTTGGTTTAATTCCTAGTCAATATTGGCCATTTCAGTTTTGCAGTATGTTTTTGGTCTGGTTTTTTATCGCTTCCTTTTTTAAAGGCAAAATTGGTAAAGCCGGTTTGGCTACAAGTTTTGTTTGTGGAGTAATGGCATTTATTTGCTTTATGATTTCACCTGTTTCGGTAATTGGCAATGCTACCGATAATTTATCATTGGTTTGGAGCAATTTTGACAATTTACATACATTTTTTTACCACTGGCTGATAGTGTTATTTCCTATATTAATTGTGGCCTTAAAATTGTATAATCCTAAATTTTCGGATAGAAAATTTGTGTTAATTCCATTTTATATTTATGCAACCGTTTCTGTAATAATGGCTAATAAATATGAGCAAAATTATATTATGATTTTACGCAATACTGTTATTGATTGGCCTAACCATATTATTATTGATGCGGGTTATTGGGCTTATTTACTATTTATGTACGCATTTGCATTATTGTCCATTTTACTTGTTTTAGCGTTTTTTGATTTTATTTTAAAAGATTCATCTACCGAAAAATCTTAAAATGCTACATAATAACGGTTAATTTAACATAAATTAAATATTGGATTAATGTTTGTATTAACATTAATTTTTTTTGTTTGAATATTATAAAGTGTACATAATTTTTTGAGGGGGATTATTAATGGGTAAAAAAATAGCCGAACATATTACATACTTAAAAGAATTAATTAATTTTTTATCAGAACCTGTCTGTATTTATAAAAAAAAAGGAAAAGAATATATCGTTGAGTTTTATAATCAAAGTTTTAAAAAATTTGAACAAGTAAATAAATTTTTTCCGCCAGCAATCGATAATGAAGTGCCAAATTATTTATATAAAATTTGTGAAAGCGTTATAAAAGATAAAGCGACTTATGATTTTAATAATATATACTATCAAAAAGGAGTTTGTCCTAATTATAGGGGCAAATGTTCTTACATTAGTGCAACCGAAGGAGATTATATTATATTAAATATTAAAAGCACTGAGTATCGCAGAGAACTAGAAAATATCACTTTTAGAGATAGTTTGACAGCGATTTACAATAGAAGATTTTTAGATAATTATTTGTTAGAGTTTAAAAATCCATATCCTATTACGATAGCAATGTTAGATGTAAATGGATTAAAAGTTGTTAACGATATACTGGGACATAGTTTTGGAGATGAACTTTTAGTAAGAGCCAGTAAATTAATAGAGCAGACATTTGATAATTGTATTGTTGGAAGATATGGTGGTGATGAATTTTTAGTCATAAGTGGCTACGATGATATTGATTTATTTAAAACAAAAGCGGAAAAATTTAAAAAAATAATAATGCCTCAAAATAAAAATGATTTACCAGTGAGTATTGCCATTGGTGTTTTTAGGCAGGCAAATTCTAAGCAAAGTATAAAAAATGTTATTGAACTTGCTGAAAAAGATATGTACGAAAATAAATATTCTAGTAGTTTTGAGTTAAACAAAGAGTATATCAGTACATTACTAAACTTAAATATTATAACCAAAGAACAACTATCCAAATTTTTAGAAAAAATAAACGAAAAAGTATCTATATACTCCGACTTAATTAAATAAAAATTAATGCCTTATCAGAGTAAGCACACAAATTATTATTTAATTAAATATTTTATTTAAAATACAATTTCTTGCTCGTCTTCGTGTGATATGTTTTTGACCACTTCTTTACATTCTGTTACCAAATTAAATATTGTTGTTCTCAAACAATTTTTACTTAAACACTGGAATGCAGCGGCAGTTTTGTGTCCGCCACCATCAAATTTTTTTGCAATTTCCGATACATCTACATTTTCATCTTTGCTTCTTAGTGAAATATAATAATTTTCGGGTTCTTTTTCTATTACGACGATGCTAATATCAATACCGGATATTGTAATGCCTTGGTCTGCAATACCTAGTGTATCTTCCCAAGTTCCTTGTGCGTTTATAATATCGATGTACATAATTTTCATATAAGAAATATGGTCGCTAGCAAAAAATTTTAATGAGTGTAACGCTTTTTCTAATATAATTGATTTAGACTTTGAATTATTTTTAAAAAAATATTCTCTAATTGCTAAATAATCAAAATTAAATTTTAATATTTCAGATATTACATAATGAGTACGACCTTGCATAGCAGTACTGGTAAAACAATTTGTATCTGTTATAATACCTATATAAATATATTTAGCGGTTTCAGTTGTAATTGTTAAGTTAAATTTTTTGAACATTAAGTATAATAATTCGCCTGTACTTGCCGTGCTATGCAAAACGATATTAATATTACCAAATCGTTCGTTAGATGCGTGATGGTCAATATTAATTTTATCTTTTATTGATTGATAAAAGTCTTTAAATTTTCCTAATCTACTAGCAGAATTGCAATCTAATGAGATGGCTAAGTCATAATCCTTGTCGTTAAATTCGCTTAAAATATTTTTTTCTTTAAAAGCAGAATAAAAATTTGCTGGTTCAGCATCAATAAAAATGTCTATTTCTTTTTTGGGATAATTATCTATTAACATTTGTTTAAAAGCCAGACACGATGATATTGCATCAGCATCGGGGCTTGTGTGTGAAAACAATGCAATTTTACTTTTTTCTTTCAGTAAGTTTTTTAGGTCGCTAATATTTGACATAAATCCTCCGTTCCATATTATATCATATTAAATATAAAAGTGCAAGAGCGCATATTTTATGCATTAATTAATATTCACAATTATTAATTTTTGCTCATAAAATTTATTGATAAATTGTTGTATTTTTTATTTGTTTGTTATATAATATCAAACATTAATATGCTAAACTAAAATTCAAGGAAAAAATGGTTATTATGATTAATTTATTACAAAATTTTTATAAGATTGCAAACACGGGGAATTTTATTATTACTTATAATCCGATAAAACAAGTATACGAGATGATGCTAAATTATTTAAATAAAAATGGCGAAATAAAAAAACAGTATTTTTTTGATAACAGTTTAGAAGCAATTTTTCTTTCCATTAACGAATTCTGTTATAAAAATTTGTTCGGTGTTTTAGGTTTTAGACATGAAGTAAGAAATGCATTTAAATTTTTAACTTGTAAATTAAAAGAATTAAATAAAAAAGAATATTCAGTTTATAATAAAGATTGCGTTTATATAATTTGTGTTCCAGCGCAAAAAATTGCAAAATTGATTTCGCCATTTGGTGATTTGTCGTATTCTACATCTGATGATATGGAACAAGTATTTATTGACTTTGAGAATAACTTTAACAATGATTTAGAAAATATAATCAAAAAATATATTAAAAATAAGCGTGAAATAGAAGAAGAAAAAGTTTAATTAGCAATTTGTTTACATTTAGCACCATTAAAGAATTATCTGCTTCTTCGTTTTTGTACAATCATTAATAATGAGATTATTCCAACTAAAAATAAGACAGAAACCAGTATTTTTATATTATCCTTTAAATGATTACTATTTGTCGCATCTAAATCGGTGTCAATAGTCAAATCGGTATCGGTATTTGTAATACCAGTATCAGTTGCAGGTTGTATATCTGCATTATCAGTTATATCATCAGAAATTATTATATCGCCAGAACCGGAAACATTAAATAATGTTTCATTTATTACATTTGCAAGCAGTGGCATACTGGCTATTACCGCTTCTTTTTCTATAAGATATGTACCGCATTCAAATATTAATGCTTGATTGGTTAAGTCTTGGTTATATGAATTTTTTCCTATGTATATATCTTTTATTAAACCGCTATATAAATTGTCCGATGTTGCTTTAATTTTTAGCGCAAATTCTAAATTGTATGAATAACTTTGATTAGATTTTCCCACAACAATTCTAATTTTACTTAAAGATTGATCGTTTAGTACTACTTCATATGATGACTTTGGCAAAGCATCACGATGTATATCAAAAATTGCGACTGGAACAGGTGAAGTGTTTAGTAAACTTTGCGCTGTAAGTCTACTACGCGTATACGCTGAACTGTTATGAGGTAGATGCAATGTTTCGTTATGATACACAATAGTATTCTGTTGTAATAAAGCAAGTGTTAAAGCATTGCCGACATCATGTATACCGCCTATTCCGTAAATACTGTCTGTGCCATCGGTTGGAACATAAGATTCGGCATTATGTGTATGATATAATCCCACCACTTGTTGTGTGCTTGTGTGTTCTGGGGTTTCGCTAGTAATAGTTGGTAAATAAAATTGTGCTTTAAATTCGGCATACGCTAAATAATTATCATAATCTACACTTATTACTTCATACCATGCATTATTTTTTGATACATACTGATCGCCAACTTCTACATATTCCGATTCAAACAATGCTTCATTTGTATGTATACTATAAATGGTATAAAGTTCTTCAACTGGCGGAACTGTACCGAATTCATCAGCAGATACTGTATGTTGAACTGTTATACTTAATGTAAAAATGCAAAATAACAAAACAAATATTATGTAAGGATTTTTACGTTTTTTCATAAAGATAATTTGTGTAATGCTATTTAATTTATGTAGTTATAAAAATAATAAATAATTTAAGAATGCGCATATTAATATTATAAATCTTAATTAGGAGATAATTGTATGAATAGAATTGTTCTTGCGGTAGTTTGCTTTTTTTTGGGAGTACTTGGTGTACACAGATTTGCTGTTGGTAAAATAGGTACCGGCTTATTATATTTATTTACTGCTGGATTATTTGGTATTGGTTGGATTGTAGATTTTGTTATGATAATTATGGGGAAATTTACAGATGCAAGCGGTAATTTTATAAAATAAAGTTGCATATTTATTCATTGTATTTATAAATATGCAAATTTTATGTATAATTCTTATGAGAAAAAATATTTAAACTTTCATTTTTATATTTAAATAACAAAACATCGCGCAAAAAATTAAATATTTAGTATTATTTAAATATTTTTTGGAATTATATATTGTTAAATTTGACAATATATTTTTCTTGTGTTAATTTTATAATATATAAAATACTTGTATATTTTAGTAAAGGATAATATTTTGAAAAAAGAACAATTTATCGAATTTTTGGAAGAACATATTTTGCCTATATTTACTGGCTCCGAAATAAGCGGAGAGGAGCAGTCAAGCCCGCGTGATGCACAAGTTGCGCAGGGAGTGGGGGGTAGCATACTTGCAAAATTTAACAAACAAGATGAATATCGAATTATAATAAAACGAATACAGCCATTTAAAACAATAGAAGTTTCACTCGTTAAATCCATTATAGAAGAACTTAAAGAGTTATCGCAGTACACTATTAAAAATGAATACATTAAAAAGTTTCAATCTTACGCCATTGAAAAAGCTATTTGTAAAGCAGTATCTCAAAAATCAAGTGTTACACTGTTAGAATTGATAAGTGAAATTTCAATTTGGTCGCAACGCACTTACGAAGGACATTATTCTTCGTTTGGCTTTGTTATGTCGCCTAAAAAAATGGCAAAAGTGACTAACGAAAATCTGCATTTCTCAAATATGCTTTCTCGTGATTTCTCTGCATTGCTTTCTGATGGGGTGAACACTTTTTTGGAAATTTCGGCTGATGGTTATCTAATCGGATATATCACAGCCCCGCGTACTAACGATTATAATATTCTTAGTCCTTACGAATTTAGTAAAATTGCTAATATTTCAGAAGGCAATAAAATTGGTATTTCACTGCTTACAAACGGTGATATTTTGTTGTTTAAAGACCAAATGCTAGTCTTTGCAAAAAAGAATGGATTTTGGACAAGTTACAGCCACGAAGAAATTATACATAGAATTGCTGACAAAACAAAAGAATCGGCTGAGGATATTAGAAAGGCAATTTATTTAACTGCATTAGATACTTCTTTTTCTAAATCGGGCGGTTGTATAGTGCATTTAAACAAAGATGACATAAAAGAAGCATTAAAACATATTGATGTTTATGATATTTTAATGTCTGAATATTATCAAATTAAAATTGAAGAAAATCTAAATTATTCCTTCTTAGAAGAAAAAATGCAAGAACAAAAAATTGTATCGTTTGAAGATTTTGTTGAAGATGAAAAGTGCATTAAAATTGTTAATTTGTGTAAAGTTATTGACGGTCGCAAATTCAATGAACTTGATAGAAATTTGCGTAAAGAATTAGTTGCTATTGATGGTGCGACAGTTATTGATAATGATGGAAATATTGTTGCTATCGGTGCTATTATAAAAATTGAAGCAGGCAGTACCGGTGGTGGCAGACTTGCTGCAACAAAAACACTTTCTAAATATGGCGTTGCAATTAAAATTTCGGCTGATGGCTCTATTGAAGGCTACCATTTTGATAAAAATAGAAATAAAACGAAGCCACTATTCTTCTTGTAAAAAGGACACCACGAGCCGATAAGTAGCGGGCACGCAAATTTAAAAATTTGCTAACCGCTGGGCTCGTGTGTTTCCCTTTTAATCGCGTTTTTGCTAAAAACGCTAATCCCTTCCTTCATAGGATATCACTCAAAATAAGCAAGTCAGGCAAAGCCTAAGACTTGCTTATTTTTTCGTGGGGGATTTTTGAGCCATACTGCACATTTTAAGCATACTGATGTAAACATACAGCATATTCTTGCTGTACTTTCGAATTGAAAAGTAAAGTAGCATAAAATTAAAGATTTTTGGAATATTTGTTTTAAAACAGGTTGCCGATTGCACCAGTGGTTGCATCGGCGTTCTGTTTTAAGACAAAGAGCCTAAAAGGTTAATTTTAAGCGGCTCTAATTTCCGCTTGACCGTTAGGCAAGCGGAACAAAGGTCAGGCAAAGCCTAAGACTTACTTATTTTTTCGTGGGGGATTTTTGAGCCATACTGCACATTTTAAGCATACTGATGTAAACATACAGCATATTCTTGATGTACTTTCGAATTGAAAAGTAAAGTAGCATAAAATTAAAGATTTTTAGAATATTTGATTTAAAAAGAATTAAAATTTTGAAGCAAGTTTTTCTATAACTTTGGCTTCAAGGCGACTGACTTGAACTTGTGATATACCTAAAAGTTCGGCAACTTCACTTTGAGTTTTATCTCTAAAATAGCGTAGTAGAATTATTTGTTTTTCTCGTGGCAATAGTAGTTTTATACTTTTTTTAAGTATAAATTTATCTATAACATCTTCACTATAATCTACTTCTATAATTTTATCAATTAACAGTTGACCTTTTTCTTTGCTTTCTCCGGCACATTTTGCATCTAATGATATCGGCATTTTAGAAGAATCCAAAGCAAAAACAATATCCTGGGTATCTAAATTTAATTCTTTTGCTAAATATTCAATAGTGGGGGACTCGCCGGTTTTTTGGCGATACTCATCGGAAATTTTTTTTATTATCATTGCTTGTTTTTTTACTATGCGTGATACTTTTATATATCCATCATCACGCATAAATCGTTTTAATTCACCTGTAATCATAGGCACAGCATAAGTGGAAAAATGCACTCCGTATTTTTCATCAAAATTCTTTATTGCTTTTAAAAAACCTACACAACCTAATTGATACAAGTCATCATATTCAATCCCGCTTGTTCGGTATCTTCGTATTATGCTTTTTATTAACGGGGAATTATGCTCTAAAAGAACTGTTTTGGCATTTTCATCGCCTGATTGAGCAAGTTTTATATATTTTAGCGTTTCCTCATGTTCAAGCATTTTTATCCTCCGCTTTACTACTGCTTGCTTTGCTTTTAAATGTTTTTGTCATTTCAACTTTTACTCCATTAGGTTTTTGTGCTGAAACTTCTACAATATCCATAAAACTTTCCATAACCGTAAATCCCATACCGGATCGTTCTTGTTCGGGCTTAGATGTGTAAAATGGCTCCATTGCTTTTTTAATGTCTTGTATGCCAACGCCCCAGTCGCTTATTGTTACATTTAAAGTATTGCCCTGAATTTCGGCTTTTATTAAAATATCTCCGACCGAATTAGGGTAGGCATGCACTACACAATTTGTAACGGCTTCGGATACCGCCGTTTTTACATCATTAATTTCTTCTAATGTTGGATTTGCTTGCACGCAAAAAGCGGCAACTGTGCTACGGGCAAAACTTTCATTTTGTGAATAAGATTTAATGGTTAATGTCATTTCATTTTTTTCTAAAACTTCTTTTTTTGTGTTCATAGTTTTTCTCCTAATTTATTTTTGGCATTATGTCATATAAGCCTGTCATTTTAAAAATTCGTTCTGCTTGTATTGATGGATTGCAGATGTATATGGGAACATTTTTGTCTTTCATTTTTTTGTAACGACCAATTAAAACACCTATGCCTGTACTATCCATAAAATTTAATTCCGATAAATCGATTATTATTTGCTTTGCAATTGTTTTGCCTAACATTTCATCTAGTGTCATACGCGTGTAAACGGAAGAATGTTCATCAAGTTCTCCGCATAAAGCGATATATAAAATATTGTTGTAAATCCGACTTTTAACTTGCATATTTTCCTCCTAATAAAAAAATAAACATTTAAGACTTTATTTTGCTAAAAAAATAAAGCAACTTTAACTGGTTTTAAGTTGATATAAAATTATAAATTATCGCTAACTGCATATTTTGACTTATAATAAATTGTTTTGATTTTTAATAACGAAATTTATAAAAAACATATATATTAATTTGTAAAATGTTATTGACAATTTAAAAGAGTTATAGTATTATATACGAGCAAGCCTAGCGAGTATCGGGGTGTAGCGCAGTGGTAGCGCACACGGTTTGGGACCGTGGGGTCGCAAGTTCAAACCTTGTCACCCCGACCAAATATTTTCTGCCCATTTGCGTACAATGAAAAATACATAATGTTAGTGTTCAAAATATTAGGGCCTTTAGCTCAGTTGGTTAGAGCGACCGGCTCATAACCGGTTGGTCCGCGGTTCAAGTCCGTGAAGGCCCACCACCTAATTTTTGGCCTGGTAGCTCAGTTGGTTAGAGTGCAAGCCTGTCACGCTTGAGGTCGAGGGTTCGAACCCCTTTCAGGTCGCCATTATAAATTGCCCGTAGGGGCAAAAAATGCCTTGGTAGCTCAGTCGGTAGAGCAGGAGACTGAAAATCTCCGTGTCGGTGGTTCAATTCCGCCCCAAGGCACCACAAGTAATATTAACTTGTAGGTGGTATATTATTTGCTGGTGTGGCTCAATGGCAGAGCAGCTGACTTGTAATCAGCAGGTTGGTGGTTCAACTCCACTCACCAGCTCCATTTTAACTTCAAAATTTTATAAATTTAATCGTTTCTGTTTCATGTTTAGACCAGTCATTTATGTTTATATAAACTCCTGTCCTAAACATTTCGCGAGCCTCTAAATTTATTAAATTTTGAAGTTAAAACCATTACTTTGTTTAACTTTATACTTAAAAATATGGGCAGGTTCCAGAGTGGCCAAATGGGGCGGACTGTAAATCCGTTGTCTACGACTTCGATGGTCCGAATCCATCCCTGCCCACCAAAATTTAAAAAGCTGTAAGGCTTTTTTTATTTACAAAAATCAAATGTTCTTTTGTTTTTATTAATGTTGACTTTTATAAAACTTGCATGTAATAATATTAACGTTGAGTGAAAAGCAAAGCAATTTGCCAATTCGTAATCCCGTCCAGCACTTGGTGGTCCGTGGTGGGTCGTTTTTTTGTTTTATATAAATACACAGAGCAGTATAAAACTGCTCTGTGTATATTTTTAAACAAAATTTTATATGACTGTTACTAAAAAGCAAAATTTAGTAATAGTATTTAAAATAATTAATTGTGTACTCGTGGGGCTCTTCCGTTTTGTACCGGAGCAAATATTGAACCTATCATAGAAGTATTTCTATTTACTACTCTGTTTGTAGTTGTATTTTGATTTTGTGTGTTATTAATGCTACTGGTACGAGTGGCAGGATTGTTCGCTGAGGTTGTTGTAGGAGTTGTGCCATTATTAACTGCTGTATTATTAGTATTTACCGCTGTGTTATTTGCAACTCCACTTGTAACGGAAGTACCATTATAATTATTGTTTTGTGTATTATTTAAACCATTTGTGTTTGTATTGGTTGTTCCGCTTGTAGTATTATCATTAGTTACGCTAGTTCCGGTTGTGCCATTAGTTACGCTAGTTCCGGTTGTGCCATTAGTTACGCTAGTTCCGGTTGTATCAGCAGTTGTTGTATCGGTTGCATCGGTAGTGATTAGATTGTCATTTAAGATTGATTGTATTTGTGTTAATGCCAAATATGAAGTGTAGCAATTTGACAATCTATTTTCTAATACATTTAAAACTCTTAAATATTTTGCATTTATTACGTCAACATTGCTATTAAAGTTGTCCATTAAACCGCTTACACCACTTAAACTGCTTACTAAATTACTATTATCATTTTCAATTGATTTATTAATTGTTGATAGAGTAACAATATATTCTTTAATTGTAGCAAGTTCATTTGCTGATAATGTTACATTTGCAGAATTAAGTTGACTTGTTATAGTTTTTAGATTTTGTGCAATCGAAATTATTTCCGATTTTAAACTATCAAGTTCTGAATTTGCAGTAAGCACATCATTATTCATTGTTGATAAACTTTCTATTCTTGTTAAATAGTTATCCACTAAACTAGTATAGCCACTTCTTGAAGTACGCATAGTCGAATTAGTTGTGCCACTGGTATTTGTCGTATTTGTTGTACCAGTTGTATTTGTTGTGGAACTTGTACGAGCATTATTTGTATTATTATTGTTACTTATACCTGATACAGCATTTTTTATACGACTAAACGGAGAATAATTTCCGCTTAATCCCGAGCCTCTTATATATCTATAAGTAGGATAGTAAGTGCTGTTTTGGTCTGAACTTTGATAAACAGAATTGTTAGGATTTAAAACACTATTGTTAGTTGTTGTTCTGTTAAGTATTGCATTATTTGCTGATGCAGAATTATTTACACTATTAGAGTTTAAGGCATTACTACTGGTATTATTAATATTTGCATTATTTACAGTTGTTCTAGCGCCACCACTTAATGTATTAGCGTTTGTATTATTAGTATTTATTGAATTAGTTGTGTCAGTAGTTGTATTGTTATTTATAGAATTCATATTACTTCTGTAATCACGATACATTTGTTGACGCTGTGTGGCAGTATTAGGGCTTTGAACTGCTGTGTTATTAAAATTGTCATTTGCCGTAATAGTGCTATTAACTGTGTTCACTGTTGGTATATTAGCATTATTAACATTTGTTGAAGATGTATTATTAGTATTTGCATTGGTAACTCCCGTTTGATTTGCAACATTTTGTGCAGTTACGCTGTCTGCTAAATAATATAGGGTTGGGTCATATGCTCTTGGATTTGCTGAATTTGTGTTACTTGTATAATTTGTGCTATCCATAGGTGTGCGAGTGTAAAATCTATTTCGGTATGTGCTTGGTCCGCCCATTCTATAATCGGTATATGGTGCCGAACTTACTGTATTATTATTTGTTGTATCTGTGTTTGTTGCAGTACTTGTAGCATTTGTATTATTTAAAGTACTTGTGTAAACTCTATCATTTGTGTTATTTGCTGTGCTAGATGTATTTATTCCGTTAGTGGTGCTTGTGTTTGGATAATCCACCGAGTATGAACCAGAATACGCTCTTCCACGATATAAATATGGTGTGTTGTAAACATTTCCGCTTGTATTATTGGCGCTAGTGGAATTACCAACTGAACCTTGGTATGCTGTTGATAAACCGCTTATTCCAAGGTCGTTCTCGTCTACCGTATCCATATTACTTACGGAACTAATTGTGCGTTCTAAATTACTATTTAAAGAACGAATCATTGTTTGGCTTTCACTTGTATTCATCGTACAGCCGGTTGATACTGTGGCTAGTGCAATTATAGAAGTCAAAGCAACTGTTAATATTTTTTTCATTATAAACCTCCTGTTTAATTCGTTTTTATTTTCTGTAATTTTACAAAATTTATTTATAATTTTCTAAAATTCGTACAAATTATTAGTGCGGAGGTTAAATTTATTTATGAATATTGAAGATAGAAATACTAAATACAATAATTATGTTGCAAGAATTTCGCCTAGAACTAGCCTTTTTTCTTCTATTATAAAAGCCTTTATTGTAGGTGGTCTTATTTGTTGTATAGGTCAGGCAATTTCCGATTTATTAATGTTAATTCCTGATATGACTATTGAATTAGCATCAAGTTGGACTTCAATATCACTTATATTTTTGGCATCGCTATTAACCGGGTTAGGAATATATGAAAAAATTGGTAAATTTGCGGGTGCAGGTTCTATCGTGCCTATTACGGGGTTTTCTAATTCAATTACTAGTCCCGCTATTGAATTTAAGCAAGAAGGCGTAATACTAGGTATGAGTGCGAAAATGTTTGTGGTTGCCGGTCCCGTGCTGGTAAATGGAATTACTGCTTCTGTTATCATTGGTATTATATATTGGCTAACAATTGTACTCTAAATGGAGTTTTTAATGGAAAATAAATTACAAAATAAAATAGCAAATAAACAAAAAAGCAAACCTAATTCAATGTTGTTTAAATCTCCACCACATATAATTGGGCGCTATGTTATTGTTGGCACAAAAGAAACAGAAGGCCCTTTTAAAGAATATTTTAAGCACAGCATTATAGAAAAAGAATTTATAAAATTAACATATGAAAAGGCAGAGTGTAAAATTTTGGAAGAGGCGATTTTTAATGCAATCCATAATTCAAATTTAACTTTAAGCGATATTGATGTGTTACTTTCAGGTGATTTATTAAATCAAATTACAAGTTCTAGTTTTGCGGCACGCAAATTTGATACAAGTTTTGTTGGCTTATACGGAGCATGTTCTACCATGGCGGAAAGTTTAGCAATAGGCGCATGCTTAATTGATGGTGGTTATTTTAAACGCGTTGCTTGCTCTACAAGTAGTCATTTTGCGACAGCAGAAAGACAGTACAGAGCGCCATTGGAACTTGGCACACCACGCACGCCATCTTCGCAATGGACCGTAACCGCAACTGCCTGCTCAGTTCTTTCTAATAGTGGAAATGGGCCTATAATTACATCAGCAACTTTTGGAAAAGTTACCGACTTTGGTATTTCGGACGCTAATAATATGGGGGCAGCGATGGCACCCGCTGCATTAACAACGCTCGTTGCACATTTTTTAAACACTCACACAAAACCAGAGGACTATGACCTTATTATGACAGGTGATCTAGGAAAACTCGGTTCAGATATTTTTGTGGATTTAATGGAACAAGAAGGCTATAAACTTGGACAAAATTATACTGATGGTGGACATATAATGTTTAGTATTAATCAAAAAACAAATCAAGGTGGCTCAGGCTGTGGTTGTGGTGCCTCATTATTAAATTCTTATGTGTTAGATAAAATTGAAAATGGTACGTATAAAAAAGTACTATTTATAGCAACGGGTGCATTACTTAATTCGCTTACAAGTCAGCAAGGCGAAACTATACCATGTATAGCACATTCATTGGTCATAGAAAAAGGAGATTGACATGCTGTTAACATATTTGCAAGTTTTTTTAGTGGGTGGGCTTATTTGCGGATTATCCGAAATTTTAATAGTTAGAACAAAACTTATGCCAGCACGCATATTAGTAATTTTAGTTGTGCTAGGAGTAATTTTGCAAGGAGCAGGCATTTATGAACCTATATATAAATTTGGCAAAGCCGGTGCCACTGTACCTCTTATTGGTTTTGGACGGGCACTTGCTAAGGGCGCTATTGAAGGAGTAAACCAAAAAGGCCTAATAGGTGCTATTACGGGGGGATTAACCGCAACAGCGGCGGGTATAACTGCCGCTATTGTATTTGCTTATATTATGGCTATGATTTTTAATCATCATTACAAAAAATAAGGTTTTTTATTTAGTCAAATCATATATATAATATATGTATGTATCTTATAATGGTTGTTTAATAAAAAATCATCACAGAATTAAAATTTTAAAACACACAAAAAAAGCGTTCTCAATATTGTTTGCATTAATTTTATTATGCTGTTTAGTAATGATTTACATACAAAATGTTATTAATGAAAAACTTATTGTATACTCAGAATTTAAAATTAATAATTTGGTGGAAAAAGAAATTGATTTTGTTGCATTTGAAATTATAAACGAAAATAATGCTACTTATGATAATTTAGTGGTTATTTCTAAAACTGATGAGGGCGAGATCAATTTTGTAGAAGTTAATATGGTAAAAATTAATATGCTGGCACAAGAAATATGCGAACATTCAGTAATTAAAATAAATAGCGTTGGTTCTATCGGTTTAGGTGTTCCTATTGGTGCGTTTAGTGGTATTAGTGTGTTAAAAAATGTAGGGCCGGATATCAATTTGCATACTGAAATTGTTGGTGCTGTAAATTACGATATTGAAACAGAATTTAAAGTAGAAAATATAGGTTATACAAATCATAAAGTGTATATTAATGTGGAAGCGTTTGTTCGTGTTAGCCTTGTACTTAGCGCTATTAAATTACCAATAAACATAAAGTTTTTATTGTGCGAAAGTATTATAATGGGAAGAATTCCACAATATTACTCTGAAAGTTAAACATTAAATACTGTTTAAATAATATGCTAATGTCCATACTCTTTTAGGGGAAATAATGTACATTTGCATATTTTTATTTATAGTTGTTTTGTTTATGTTTTTTATACTAAAACATAATTTAAGTGCATGTAAAAATTTATGCAAAATCATTGAAGAAAGTTTGTGCAATAAACATAGTACTCAAAGTGTTATTGATAATAAGGTTATTTTGCCTTTTAAATTTTCGACATATTTTTTATTGAAATTTATAAAAAAAACAGCACAAAATTTAAAAACTAATGATAAATATTATAAACATATTTTTGTGCAAAATATAAAAAATATTTTAATTGCTACCTATAAAATAAATACGAAAAAAATTTACTATATTGCACACTACATGGGCGTACCTGTTATTCTTTTAAACTTTATTAATAATATAGAAAATAGTGAATTCAGTATAGAAGAATTAAGATGTATTAACGATATGTTTGCATATTATAATTTATTTACCTTATACACAGTTTTAAAATCTAAAAACATTTTTTCTGGGGTATTAAATTACAAAGTAGAACAGTGCATTAATGCTATAATTAAATTTGCAGTTGGACAAAAATTAGTTTTTTATAAAAAATATTTAAAACCGACAACCAAATTAAGTTTTGACTACTTATTTAAAATAACAAATCAAAAAGCAACGCTTTTAATTAGTAATAATTTTAATGCATTTTTTGATTACTGCGGGTGTAATTTTTTTACATTTAAAGGAAAGCATTTCTGCGAAAGTAATTTAAAAAAAAGTTCATTAAATATAAGTATTAATGGTGAACAAATTTTGCAAAATTCTTTATTTTTAGGTGGACAAAATCTCTGCACTTTTTTTAAAAAACACACAGATTTTATTACATTTATAAGCATCTGTTCACCACCAAATTTTGATGGATTATTATGCAAAGTTTTTACAGAATGTAAGTCTAGTATAAACACTAATTTTGTAGTTACTAGCGAGTGGAATTTGCCACAACACTTGAAGAAATATTCTGTTATACGCAAAAACAACAAACACGCACTAGTTATTAAAGATATTGACAGTTTTACTGAGTATAAGGTTATGTCATTGTGCGAAAAATATAGTGTGTATTTTGATAGTGAGTTAGGCACTTTTCAAAACGTTAATGGCAGTTTAAAAATTGGCAAAAATTTAGAAATCTATTTTACTTTAAAAGTGCAAAATAATAGTTCTTTTGTAAATTTATCTATACTAGAATTAGAATATTGTTTTACAAGTTCAAATGCTTACTATTACGAATTTTTAGCACAAAACCGAAACAAATTTACGGATGTTTATATAAATAATTTCGCATATAAACTACTGAATAATTACACTGATTTTAGTACACACAGTTTAATTAAATATGGCAAGTTAAAGTTACAAATTCTTGATGATTGTGATATTAATTATAAACTGCCGATTGTAAAATGTGAAGTGCTTAATACAACTGATTTAATTGTTTTTAATAAAAATTTAAATGAATTACTGTTCTTTAATAGTTTAGGCATTTATTATAACTTAGTTGTGCTTTATAATAATGAGAATTTAAAAAAATATTTTTCTCTTTTAACTCGATTAAAACCGCAAAAATATGTTATTAAACCAAAAATAATTTGTATAAGTTTTGCTAAGCAAAAATATATAGGCTCAATTAATCTATTGGATATAAATAATGCAGTACCAATTTACAAAAGTAATAAAAATTTATTTAATGGTCTTAAAATTGTTGGTAATGTTGAATATACAATAAATGAATATTTAGACATTATTAAAAATATAAAATATTATTCCGCATACATTAAAAACTCACATAATGCTGAAACAAATTGTGAAGTTAGTTTTTATGAAAACATAGAGCAAGAATTTAATATTTGTACCAAATTTTATAAAGAAAAAAAGAATAACCGTTTTTTGTTTTATGATTTTACCGAAAATGTGTTATATTGCATAACTTCTAGTAAAAAGTTTGTAGATAATTCTCAAAAAACATGCCCAGAAATTGCACTTAAAGCAATTTTTACATTGCCGGCACAAAGTACTGTTAATATTATTTTTACAACGGAAAGGTTGGCTGGTTTTTTTGAACTTTATAAATTTAAGAATTTGTTAATAGAAACAGACATTTCAAAAAATTTAAATTTGCCTGTTATTTTGAATTGTAATAACAAAAATTTATGTTTACTAATTAACAGTATGCTTTTTGAAAATGCACAAAAAATTTGTGCAAAAAGTTTTTTTTCACACGAGTATTTAAAAAATTACTTTAATGTTTTAAAATTTTTCACTTTTAATAAATGCAGAGAATTAGAAGAAATTTTTATTTTTTATATGCAAAAATTGAATACGCAAAGTGAGTATTTAAACGAGTTTTTAGAAACCTTACTAATATATTGTATTAATAGTGGAGATAATGAGTTTAATAGCCTTGTAAAAGATTTTTGCTGTAATAATGCTAATGCTAGTAATTTATATTTGGTAAAATTATGTAATATTGCGTTTTACGGGTCTGTGGCAAGTACAAGTGTTGTTCATAATTTGGACACTCGCTTTAAAAGCACGAATTTAGAAAACACTATTAAAAAAATTTACGGACTATCCGTTAATTTTTCACTTTCTGTAAGTGAGTGTTTTCAAATTTATGAATATTTTTTGGAGTGTGTTTTTGGAATTAAAGTTTTGCACGGTAAAGCATATTTAACTATGCCACAATTAAATATGAATGCTCAATTAAAACTGGAAATTAACGGAAATAAATTGTCAATAAATTACATTAAAAAACAGTTTAATACCGCTTGCAGACTTATATCAGGTGGGGTTGAATATTCAATTAATAATTTACCTATTACCGCATTTAAAGACATTGATTTTATTCTATAAAAAACAGTTTTACACTTTACTAATTTTTGTGTTATAATCATATATAATTTTATTATTCAAATAATATGTGCTAATCTTTGAGGTGTGTAATGCAAGATTTATTTTCGGAAGAAACAAAAAAACGTGCTCCGCTTGCCGAAAGAATGCGTCCACAATCTTTGGCTGATTTTGTTGGGCAAGAACATATAGTATCAAATAATTCTCTACTTGCCCGTGCAATTAAAATTGATGATGTGGGTAGTTGTATCTTTTATGGTCCGCCCGGAACGGGCAAAACTACACTTGCAGGTATCATTGCAAATTCTACAAAGGGTTATTTTGTAAAATTAAATGCCGTTACAAGCGGTGTTGCTGATGCAAAACAAGTAATTTTGGACGCCGAAAGCCGATTAAAACTATATGGACAGCGTACATATTTACTGCTAGATGAATGCCACAGGTGGAATAAAGCACAATCGGATTGTGTTTTAGAAGCAATTGAAAAAGGCACGATTATTTTTATTGGTTCTACTACTGAAAATCCTTATGTTTCTATGACAAACGCTATTGTATCAAGATGCAGAGTGTTTGAATTTAAACCGCTTAAATCAATTGATATTTTAAAAGCAATTAATATCGCAATAAATTCGGAAAAAGGGCTAAAAAATATGCCACTTATTGTAACCGAAGAAGCAAAAATGCATTTTGCAACAATTTCTTGCGGGGATTTACGCACTGCTTTAAATGGATTGGAACTTGCCGTACTTACTACTGCACTTAATGAGAAAGGCGAAATTTTAATAAATTTAAGCGTGGCGGAAGAATCTATACAAAGGCCTGCTTTAAGTATGGGCGATGATATGTATTATGATGTTTTAAGTGCGTTTTGTAAAAGTATGCGAGGTAGTGATGCAAATGCCGCACTTTATTATGCGTTTCGTTTAATTAATGCAGGTTGTGACCCTAAAATTATAGTTAGAAGAATGATTGCACACGCAAGTGAAGACATTGGTATGGCGGATTCTTATGCTATTACTATGGCAATAAATGCTATGCTAGCGTTAGAAAAAATGGGACCGCCGGAAGCGTTTATTCCAATTTCTCACGCTATTATTTATATTTGCAACGCTCCAAAATCTAATTCGGTTGTAGTTGCTCTTAATGCGGTTATGGAAGATGTAAATATGCATAAAGATGATGATATTCCGGCATATTTAAAAGTGGCACATTCTAATAATAGAGATGAAACAAAAAAATATAAATATCCGCATAATTACGGCGGTTATGTAGAACAACAATACTTGCCCAATAGTCTAAAAAATAAGGAATATTATAAACCTAAAAATATAGGAAAAGATAAATCTTATATTCCACCTAATAAATAATATAATTTTGCTTAAAAAACGAACTTTATTTTTCAAAAAATGTAAAAATGGTAATGTAAACTAACATATATAAGGAGGGATAATTGAATGGATTTAAAAGGTTCACAGACTGAAAAAAATTTACATATTGCTTTTGAGGGTGAAAGTATGGCAAGAGTTAAGTACGGTTATTTTGCTAGTGTTGCTAAAAAAGAAGGCTATGAGCAAATAGGTGCAATATTTGAGGAAACATCAGATAACGAAAAAGAACACGCAAAACTTTGGTTTAAACAACTTAAAGGTATAGGCACCACTGAGCAAAACTTAATATCAGCCTCAGAGGGCGAACATTTTGAGTGGAGCAACATGTATAAGGAATTTGCGGAAACCGCAAGAAAAGAAGGCTTTAATGAACTCGCCAAACAATTTGAAGGAGTTGCTAAAATTGAATTCCGCCACGAACAAAGATATTTAGAACTTGCTGACAAATTAAAATCCGGTGCTATATTTAAAAAGAATGTTAAATTAAAGTGGAAATGTCGAAATTGTGGGCATATTTTTACGGGCGATTCCGCTCCGGAAATATGTCCAGTATGCAACCACCCAAAATCATTTTTCGAAGTATTTAACGAGAAGTTTTAATTTTTTTACTATCAAATTGACCGTTAGGCAAGCGGAAAAACATCTTGACTATAAACTTGTTTACTGATAGAATTGCATAGTTATTGGTAATTTGCTTAAAATAGGAGCCAAAATGAATGACCACCAAAAATATATAAGAAATTTTTGTATAGTTGCACATATAGATCACGGTAAATCCACACTAGCCGATAGACTTATGGAAAAAACTGGGGCAGTTTCTGCACGCAATCTTACCGAACAAATGCTTGATAATATGGACTTGGAACGAGAACGTGGTATTACTATTAAATTAACGCCAACTCGTATGTTTTACACATATGAAGGGCAGAAATATACACTTAATCTTATAGACACGCCGGGACATGTAGATTTTACTTATGAAGTATCGCGGTCACTTGCCGCTTGTGAAGGCGCAATCTTAATTGTAGATGCTTCCCAAGGCGTTCAAGCACAAACGCTAGCAAATGCTTACCTTGCAATTGATAACAATTTGGAAGTAATACCGGTAATTAATAAAATTGATTTACCAAGTGCCGATATAGAAAATACGAAAAAAGAAATTGAGGATATTATTGGGCTTGATGCATCAAATGCACCACAAATTTCTGCCAAAGAAGGCACTAACATTGAGCAAGTTTTGCAATCAATAGTTAAATTTGTGCCAGCACCGAAAGGTAATATTAATGCACCACTAAAAGCACTTATTTTTGATTCATTATATGACAACTACCGCGGGGCAGTTTGTATGATTAGAGTTATAGATGGCGAAGTTAAGGTTGGCACAAAAATTAAGATGATGCAAACAAAAATAGTATACGATGTTACCGAAGTTGGAGTCTTTACCCCGTCCGAAGTTCCGTGTGAAATTTTAAGGGCGGGCGATGTTGGTTATCTTTCCGCAAGTATTAAAAATGTGTCAGATACAAAGGTCGGAGATACGATTACCTCAGCCGAAAATCCCGCACCGGAAGCACTGCCAGGATATAAAAAAGTTGTACCTATGGTTTATAGTGGTATTTTTCCGGTTGATGGCTCTAAATATCAAGACCTTAAAGATGCACTTGAAAAACTTAAACTCAATGATTCGTCCCTTTCTTATTCACCGGAAAGTTCTACTGCATTAGGCTTTGGTTTTCGTTGCGGATTTTTGGGGCTACTTCATATGGAAATTATAAGCGAAAGATTGGAACGCGAATTTGACTTAGACCTTATTACAACTGCGCCGGGAGTATCGTATGAGATTCATAAAACAAATGGTGATATGATTGTAGTTTCTAATCCTACAAATTTACCTAGCCTAACCGAAATTGAATATATTGGCGAACCAGTTGTAGATTTAAGCATTTACACTCCGCCTGAATATGTCGGTGCAATTATGGATCTTTGCCAAGATAGGCGAGGCAATTATAATAATATGGTTTATTTAGATATTAATCGTGTAAAACTTAATTATGAAATTCCATTAAATGAAATTATTTATGATTTTTTTGATACTTTAAAATCCCGTTCACGCGGGTATGCGAGTATGGACTATGAAATTTTGGGCTATAAGAAAAGCGATTTAGTTAGAGTTGATATTCTTTTAAACGGTGATGCATGCGACGCTTTAAGTTTGATTGTTCACAAAGATAAAGCCTATAATCGTGGCAGAAAAATAGCGGAAAAACTTAAAGATGTTATTCCTAGACAGATGTTTGAGATTCCAGTTCAAGCGGTTATTGGTAGTAAGGTTATAGCGCGTGAAACCATAAAGGCAATGCGTAAAGATGTGCTTGCAAAATGCTATGGTGGCGATATAAGCCGTAAACATAAACTTCTTGAAAAACAAAAAGAAGGCAAAAAACGAATGCGACAGGTAGGCTCGGTAGAAGTACCTAGCGAAGCATTTATGTCAATTTTAAAATTGGACGAAGATTAATGAAAAAAGTTGGTCTTTATATTCATATTCCATACTGCGTAAGTAAATGTACTTATTGTAGTTTTATATCATTTGCCGGATTAGAAAGCACTATGCAAGAATATTTATCGGCATTAAAAAAAGAAATTGTTTTATCTGCAAAAAAATATATAGATATAGAAATCAGTACAATTTATATAGGTGGTGGTACGCCTTCGTATTTTATTAAAAATGGCATTTTGGAAATAGCAAATTGTATAAAAGAAAATTTTAAATTATGTGATGATGTAGAGTTTACCGCAGAGGCAAACCCAAATTCTATGACGCAAAAAAAAGCAGAAGAATTTGTAAAAGCGGGGATTAATCGCGTTAGTTTAGGTTTACAAACTGCAAACGAAAGTTTATTAAAATTGTTAGGTAGAAAACATTCTGTACAAAATTTTATTGATGATATTGCAATGCTAAAAAATTATGGTATAACTAATTTAAGCGCTGATATTATGCTTGGTTTGCCTACACAAATCATTGGAGATGTTTATAGCACGCTTGATTTACTACTAGATCAAAACATTAAACATATTTCTGCATACGGTCTTATGATAGAAGAAGGCACATTACTAGAAAAAAGTATTAGAAGTGGCTTATTGAATGAATGTAACGAAGATTTAGCGGTAGAAATGTATGATTGCACATTTAAATATTTAAAAAAAGCGGGATTTAATAGATATGAAGTGTCAAATTTTGCTAAATATGGCTTTGAATGTAAACATAATGTAAATTACTGGGATAGGGGCGAATATATTGGATTAGGCGTTGCGGCACATTCGTTTGTTAACGGATTGAGAATTGAAAATACTTCTAGTTTAAATGACTACATAACAGCGATAAATAAAGGCGAATTTGCCAATATAAATACTACACTTGTAAATGAAGAAGATGCTAAAACTGAATACATTATGTTAAAACTTAGAAAAACGGAAGGTTTTTTTATAAAAGATTACAATAAAATATTTAATGCAGATTTTGTAAAAGAAAGAATTTCTGCAATAAAAAAACTAAAAAAATTTGATTTGATAGAAATAAATGAGAGCATTAAAGTACGCTCTGAAAAATTTAATGTTTTGAATGCAATAATACTGGAACTTGTTTAATTTCTGCTTGTTAGTAAAGTGCTTGACTTTTTGGCATTTTATTAATAAAATAACAACATAAATAATTAATTAAATTGGAGAATATATGATTAACATACCCAAAGGCACAAAAGATGTATTACCACAAGAAAGTTATAAGTGGCATTTTATTGAAAATACCGCTATGAATGTTGCAAAAATTTATAATTTTAAAGAAATCCGTACACCAGTATTTGAACACACAGAACTTTTTTTGCGAGGTATAGGCGACAGCACAGATATTGTTAATAAGGAAATGTATACTTTTTTAGATAAAGGCGAACGAAGTATTACGCTTAAACCTGAGGGCACAGCATGTGTTGCGCGCAGTTATATAGAAAATGGTTTATTTAATGAAATGCAACCAATAAAAATGTATTATTTAACACCGATTTTTAGGTACGAACGCCCACAAGCAGGCAGATTGCGCCAGCATCATCAGTTTGGAGTAGAGGCTTTTGGTTCGGATAATCCTTCAATGGATGCTGAGGTGATTTCACTTGGAATTAATTTTTACAAACAGTTAGGGCTTACAGATATTATAGTACAAATAAATAACATTGGCTGTGTTGATGACAGAGTAAAGTATAATCAAGCACTTAAAGAATTTTTCGCTCCGCATTTAAAAAATATGTGCGAAGATTGTGCAGTCAGATATAAAAAGAACACACTTCGTATGCTGGATTGCAAAGTAGAAGAGTGCCAAAACACTATTAAAAATGCGCCTAAAATTTCGGATTATTTATGCGAAGATTGTAAAGCACACTTTGCTAAATTACTTGTAATATTAGATAGTTTGAATATAAAATACAAATTAAACACAAATCTTGTTAGAGGGTTAGATTATTATACGCAAACAGTATTTGAGTTTATTGCGGAAGGTATAAGCGGATTTTCTGGTGTTATCGGCGGTGGCGGAAGATATGACAACCTTATTGACACACTAGGCGGAAAACACACTCCCGCAGTTGGATTTGGTACTGGATTGGAACGCATTATGGGTGCTATGGAAAGTGCAGGCATTAATTTTTCTGATTTTGATTATAAACCTGATGTATTTATTGCCAATGTAGGTGAAAACCCTTTTCTAAAAGCAGTAATTCTTGCAAAAGAAATGCGTGATAGAGGGTTGATTGCTGAGTATGATCAATTAAATCGTAGTGTAAAATCACAGTTTAAATATGCAGACAAAATAAAGGCCAGATATGTAATTACAATAGGTGATGATGAATTAATTAAAGATGAGGCAGAAGTAAAAAATATGTTGAATGGAGCAACCGTTACTGTAAAACTAAAATTTATTGTAGATTTTTTAGAAGAATTAATTTTAACTAAATAATTATTTTTTTGCCCGTGCTAACAGTACGGGCATTGTATATTTATATGCATTTTAACTCAAACTACAAAAGTAAGTTTTATAATATTTGGAGTAAATAGTATGGAAAAATTTGATAGGTCAAAAATTTTATTTGGTGACGAAAAACTGAAAAATCTAGCACAATCTAAGGTATTACTTGTAGGCGTAGGCGGGGTTGGAGGCTATGTAGCCGAAATTTTAGCGCGTAGTGGAGTCGGTAATATTACGCTTGTAGATAATGATGTCGTTGATATCACAAATATTAATAGACAAATAATTGCGCTTATAAATACAGTCGGCAAGAAAAAAGCGGAATTAATGAAAGAACGCATAATGCAAATTAATCCCGACTGCAAATGTACAGCAATTGTAAAGCGTTTTAATGCTGAAAGTTCAAATGAAATTCTAAGTGATGGTTATGATTATATCATTGATGCCATTGACAGTGTTCAAGATAAAATTACATTGATTGTTGAATGTAAATCACGCGGGATTGATATAATTTCGGCTATGGGCGCGGGCAATAGATGCGGTATTCCTCAATTTGATGCAGTAGATGTTTTTTCTACGCAAAATGATGGGTTAGCAAAAAAAGTGCGTTCTCTGTTAAAGCAAAAAGGCATTAAAGAACACAAAGTTGTATACTGCAAAGAAATTGCAAAAAAAACCAAAGGTGAAATAGGCAGTGTGGCATATTATCCGGCTATGTGCGGTTGCGTACTTGCAGCAGTTGTTATTGATAAATTATCCGGCAAAGCCGAATAATGAGCGGAATAATATATTAAAGTTATTTGACAATAAAAGTAAAAATGTTTAAACTAATGCAATACTTAGTTTATAAAGGTTTTGTAAATGATAGAACAAGCGGTTGTTTTAAATGTTAATGGCGATATTGCAAACTTGGCTGTAACTCGTAAAAGTGCTTGCGGGCAGTGTAATGCTTGCGGTTTTTCCGGAAAACGTGAACAGGCAATATTTGAAACTAAAAATTATGTAAATGCAAGCGCGGGGCAAATTGTAGAAATTGAAATTATAAATAAGTATTTCGCTTTAATGATTATTTTATCTTATGTAGTTCCACTAATATTGTTTGGATTAGGACTACATTTAGGAACATTATTAGGCAGTGAATTAATACAATTTTTATGCGGTATTTTGTTTTTTATGCTTGCATTTATTCCATTAAAATTGCTTGACAAAAAACTTGCTCCAACCGTTACAATAAAGTCAATAATAAAATAATGAACTATGGCATAGATTTATAAAAGAGGTGCATTATGTTACAATTAGATAAAAATACATTTAAAGAAACAATCAAAAACGGTATTGTTGCAGTAGATTTTTGGGCTGTTTGGTGCGGTCCTTGTCGTATGATGGCACCTATATTTGAGCAAGTTGCCGAAGAATTAGGTGGTAAATCCATACTTGCAAAACTAAATATTGATGAAAATATGATAATAGCACAGCAATATAATGTTATGAGCATTCCAACTATTATTATTTTTAAAGAAGGTCAAGAAATAGAACGCATAATAGGATTAAGACAAAAAACACAGTTACTTGATATTATAAAAAAACATATTTAATTTTTTTACAAAAATTATATTTATAAATATAATATAATATGAATAATTATGCATACTTATAAAACTTAAATTTAATCTAAATAGTTTTAATGCTTCAATTTTAAGCCATTAATAAATAGATTGATTTTTTTTGTATTTAGTAGTAAAATTAATTTAAGATAGTATTTTATTAGTTCTACAAAAAATTTATAAAGGATAGGACAAATATGAACGAACACAAAGTGTATTTAGATAATGCGGCAACAACTAGTATATCAAATGAAGTGCTTAAAGAAATGATGCCATATTTAACCGAAAATTATGGAAATACAAACAGTTTACACTCGTTTGGGCGAAATACAGCGGAAGCACTTACTAAGGCTAGGGATAGAGTGGCGGAGGCAATAGGTGCTAATTCTAATGAAATATATTTTACATCTGGCGGAACAGAGGCAAATAATTGGGCTATTATTGGCATTGCCGAAGCAAACCAAGAAAAAGGCAAACATATTATAACATCACAAATAGAACACTCTTCTGTTTTATCGGCTTGCAAAGTATTAGAAAGTCGCGGATTTAAAGTAACTTATTTACCGGTTGATAAATATGGACTTGTTTCTATGAGCGAACTTATGCAACATTTAACTCGTGAAACAATACTTGTTTCTATTATGAGTGCAAATAATGAAATCGGCACAATTCAATCTATAAACGCAATTGCTAGCATAGCAAAAGAACGAGGAAGTATTTTTCATACTGATTGCGTGCAAGCAACCGGACTTTTAGATATAAATGTTAATAATATTCAAATAGATGCTATGACGATATCTTCGCATAAATTGCATGGACCAAAAGGTGCTGGTGCTTTATATATAAGGCGAGGCGTAAAAATTGCTCCACTCATTGTTGGTGGCAGTCAGGAACATAACCTGCGTGCTGGCACAATAAACACTCCCGCTATTGTGGGTTTTGGTGTGGCAATTAGTATTGCTAAACGCGATTTAGATGTAAATGTAGAAAAAATTACAAAACTAAGAAATTATTTTATAAATCGTATATTAACTGAAATAGAAGATACAAGCCTTAACGGACACCCAAATCAAAGACTTGCTAATAATATTAGCATTACTTTTAATAATATTAATGGTGAGGCATTACTTATTATGCTTGATATGGCGGGTATTGCAGTATCAACAGGTTCGGCATGTTCGGTGGGTAGCACAGAATTACCTTATACATTACTTGCTCTTAAATTAACACTTGAACAAGCAAAAAGCACTATAAGATTTTCGCTTGATGTTTCTACCAGTAAGGAAGAAATTGATTACACCATGGAAAAACTTATTGTATGCGTTAAAAAACTACGCACAATTTCTCCGCTCGTAAAAATTAAAGGAGGGAAATAAAAAATGTATAGTCAGCAAATTATGGATATTTTTTTAAATCCTAAAAATTTGGGCAAATTGCGTGGGGCTAACGGGATAGGGCAATCTAATGATGAATTAAATTCAGTTATTGTTAGAGTTTACATAAAAGTTGAAGAAGAAAGAATCATAAAAGCACAAGCCGAAGTTTTTGGAAATCCCGATTTAATTGCTTGTGCAGATTTTATGTGCGAACTTATAAATGGTAAGCCACTTGATTATGCTCTTTCTATTAAGGAAGAAGATTTAATTAGCGGTTTACCAGACTATATTGCAAAAATTTGTGTTCAAGCCATTAAATTTGCAGTTATAGATTATAAAGATAGATTATATAAACAATCCATTAAACTTAAAAAATCTAAGCGTACATTGGAAAACATTGAAAATTTTAAATCAATTTTAAAAAAACAATTATAAAATAATAAATGCCAAATATTACCTTATACATTATTTAATATTTTTTTCCTAGATGCACATAATACAAGTATCTAGGAGGTCAATCTATGAGTATGAAAGAAGGCCTGCTTTGCGGTATGATTATTGGTCTTATTGCAGGTGCGATTTTAGTAGAAAGTTATCCGCCTGTTAAAGAATTTGTAAAAGAGGGCAAAAAAAAAGTCAAAAAAGCCGTAAAAAGTATGGCGCAAACAACCAATCAAGAATAACTATAAAAAGTATAAAAACAGGTAGTATAAAAAATTGTATTTTACCTGTTTTTTATATGCAATTTTATTTGTCATTTATTTTATATTGTGTTAAAATATGCCAGTATTAAAAAATACTTTAATTGGAGGGCTATGTACAAGCGTAAAATGGGTCTTGACTATGGCGATGTTCGTATTGGAATTGCTTTAAGTGACCTTATGGGAATTATAGCAAACGCATACGAAACTTATACTCGAGTTGAGATAGAAAAAGACATTCAACACATAATAAATATTATAAATTTAAAAGAAGTAGATACTGTTGTAATTGGACTTCCGATTAATATGGATGGTACAAGCGGAATTAGAGTAGAAAAAACAAAAGATTTTGCACAAAAATTGTCAGACCATACAACAGCAAAAATTGTATTTATAGATGAAAGGCTTACCTCAGTAAGTGCCGAAAAAATTTTAATAAATGCCGAAGTTAGACGGGAAAATCGTAGATTATATATTGACCAAGTATCCGCAAGCATAATTTTACAAGATTATTTAGACCGAATAAGTAGAAAAAGTGATTTTAAAGGGGAATATTAAAATGGCAAAAAAGAACGAAGTTAAAGAAGAAGTTAAAGTAGAAGAAGATAAGGCTGTTCCACAAAAAACTTTGCGTGAACAACTGTTTGATACCGAAAATGATGAAAATATAATACTACAAGATGAAAACGGCAACACAATAGAGTTTTATCAAGTGGCCATGATTCCGCACTTATTAAAAAATTATGTAATATTAAAACCGGCACAAAAAATAGAAGGAATTGCCGATGATGAGGCGATTGTATTTTTAGTTAAAGATATACCAACCAGTGGTGAAGTTTACCTAGAAGTCGTTCAGGATTTAGATTTAATTGACACTGTATTTGGCAAGTTTGAAGATATGCTTGAAGAAACTGATGAAGAAGAAGTTAATCCAAAACCACAAAAAACATCTGCAAAAAAAATAGTGATTGAACCCAAAAATAAAACTGCTACAACTAAAAAAGCAACAACCAAAACTAAAAAACCCGTAAATAAGAATAAAAAAACCGTTTAATGTAAATATAATTAGTTACTTGCTTTATAAAGTCGAGTCGCAGGCGACTCTGTTAATATAAAAAGGAGGTAATATTAAATGGCAGTAGCAAAAAAAGTACCGGCAAAAAAGGCTCCACCAGCAAAAAAAGCACCAGTTAAACCCGTTAAAAAATAATTTTTAAATATGCTGTTTTAATGGGGAACGGCAATACTATAAATATTTACTAATATTAGTATTATTAAAACGATGCAACCACTGCATCGTTTTTTATGGTTATTGTTTTAAATAAAATTTTATTTTAAACTTAGCAATAAATATTTGCTAGTTTATCGGCATTATTTATAAAAATGGCTTGATTTTTCCCCTGCTATATGTTACAATCTAGCGTTTAAAATTACACACTCAGTTATTAAACTGTTGCCGATAATGTCGGTGTGGGACTGAGGCGGTTAAAACAGGAGGAAAATTTTATGCCAGTAATTTCAATGAAACAACTTTTAGAAGCAGGTGTCCATTTTGGGCATCAAACAAGAAAATGGAACCCTAAAATGAAAAAGTACATTTTTACAGCACGTAACGATATTCATATTTTAAATCTTGAAGATACTGTTGTACAAGTTGACAAAGCCTACAACTATATTAGAGATGCAGTTGCGCAAGGCAAGACAGTACTATTCGTTGGTACAAAAAAACAGGCGCAAGACTCTATTAAAGAAGAAGCAGAAAGATGTGGAATGTTTTATATCAATTCGCGTTGGCTTGGCGGAACTTTAACAAACTTTAAAACCATTAGGTCAAGTGTTGAAAGGCTTAATAAATTAAATCAAATGGAAAAATTAGGCGAATTTGCACTACTTCCAAAAAAAGAAGTATTACAACTTAATAAAGAACGCGAAAAATTGCAATTAAATTTGGGCGGTATTAAAGATATGCATTCTCTTCCCGGTGTTTTATTTATTATAGATACTAAAAAAGAACATATCGCTATCGCTGAGGCTCGTACGCTAAATATTCCTATTGTTGGATTAGTAGATACAAATGGTGACCCTGATGAAACAACAGTTTGTATTCCGGGAAATGATGATGCTATTAGAGCAATAAAACTTATTTCAAGTGCTATGGCTGATGCAGTTATTGAGGCTAGGGAAGGATTACAAGTTAAACCACAAAATGCAGAAATAAAAGATGAGGAAATTAATCTTTCAGAAGTTTTAAATAATGACGAAACCTTTAATCCGGAATCAGCGCAATAATTTAATTAGGAGTTCAAATATGATTACAACTGAAAATATTGTAAAATTAAGACAAAGCACCGGTGCGGGTATTTTAGATTGCAAAAAAGCATTAGAAAACTCTAATGGTGATATTGAAAAAGCAGCCATATATTTACGCGAAAAAGGCATCACTACTGCCGCAAAAAAAGCAGACAGAATTGCCTCCGAAGGTGTTGTTGCTTCATATATTCATATGGGTGGTAAAATTGGCGTTCTTTTAGAGGTAAACTGTGAAACAGATTTTGTTGCTAACAGTACGCAGTTTAACGAACTTGTTAAAAATATTGCATTACAAATCGCCGCTTCAAAACCTGAATGCATTGCCATTAGCGATGTAAATCTTGCAAATTTGGAAAATGAAAAACAAATTTTTAAAGCACAGGCTATAAACGAAGGCAAGCCTAATGCTATCATAGAAAAAATGGTAGAAGGAAGAGTGAAAAAATATTATCAAGATAATTGCTTATTAGAGCAATTTTATGTAAAAGACCCTTCAAAAACTATTACAACAGTACTAAATGAGGCTATTTTAGCAATTGGTGAAAAAATTACAATTAGAAGATTTACTCGTTATGAAATGGGTGAAGGTCTTGTAAAACGATCTGAAAATTTTGCAGAAGAAATCCAAAAACAAATTACAAATAAGTAATATCACCGCTTGTCCTATGTTTTTACTATTGTAAATTTTTACCAAATTTTGTTTGGTTTTTTTATCCACATATGTTAAAATAATTTATGGTGATTTATGAATGAATTTATTAATAATAAAATTGATTATGCTAGTTTACAAGTTAAATTTTGTGCTTATAAAGTTCGCCTGCAAAATCAAATTAAAAAGTTCAATAAAAGTAGTGAATATTTTAAACATTCCCACCCGTTATATCTAGTTTTATCTATTATTGGTGCGGTATGTTTGGTTGGTATTTTTTTTGTGGCTAGACAATTTTCTATTCCGCAAAGCGAGTTTTTTATGTATGCAATCTTTGGCTCAGTTTGTCCATTAGTTGATTTATGCGGGTTTGCTAATTATAAAATACAACAGGCTAGATGTAATAATTTAAATAACAAAATTAACAAAATGAATTTGGATTTGTATAATGTACTTATGGCTCAGTCAAATTACACTTATCAAAGTAATACGCCGGAAGTTAAACATATTATAGACCCAAATCTTGCTGTGGACCCAAGATTATCAGCAAAAGAACAAAATTCAATTACAATAAAACCTAGAATTAAAATAGATGACAGAAGAAAATTAAAATTAGTCAGTGTACAAGATGATGAGCAAGAAAAATAAATCTAACACATAATTTTAGTGTGTGAATTTTTAATGAAAAGGTTATTACTAAAAACATTTTGACATTTATTATTAATGTGATAGAATTTTGATGTTTGGAGGATAATAATGATAAGTAGCAAAGAAAATTTAAAGTTACTTGAAGATAAACTTCTTAGATTATATGATGAACAAGAGTTAGTAGAAAAAAATTTGTCAAAATTATCTAAAAAGGAAAGTGCTTTCGGCTGGTATGCGCAATCTATATACGGAGGCAGTATTTTGTTGGGAACTTTTTCTATCTTTACAAGTTTTATTACTAGTGGATTAATGCTTATTGTTACTGCTATATCAACATTGATATGCGCAAGCACAAGAATATACCAAAATGCTATTGGTAAGAAAGTTGCCCAACTTGAAAAACAATTAAGTGAATTAAAAACAGAACAAAGTTATACAAAATATGATTATTTGAAATTAAAATTATCTAACCATATAAAATACAGGGTTCAACAAAGAACAACTATACATAATCCGATTATTCAACATGCTAAAAATATAACTAGTAATAATGATAATGGACAAGAAAGATAGATTTTGTTTGCATTTAAGTTCAATTATTTAAAAATATGTTAAATTATAATAATTGGGTATTGACATCAACAAAATTGAATAGTATACTGTTATTGCTTAATGAATTTAAACCCATTAACAATTACACTTTGCGGTTACATTGAAACAATAAAAATCTCCAACAAAAAACTTTTATTTTTTGCAATAGATATAAATTCCGCAATTTAGTCCTGTTCACTTTAAATTAGGGTGTGCGGGATTTTTATTTTACCAATCTGTGTTTAAAATAACCAAATATATATAATTCGTTTGCTAAACAGTCACAAATCTTGTAGAATATACAGTATATTATATACTAATAAGAAGGTGTTATCTATGTATTATGAAAATTCTGAAATTAATAAGAGTTTTGAAACTTTAAAAACTAATTGTGAAAGTGTTATGGACTTTTTAAGACGAGAACTTTCTACAATTAGAGCTGGCAGAGCCAATCCACGCATACTTGATAGAGTAACAATAGATTATTATGGCGCTAGAACGCCACTACAACATATGGCAAATATTTCTGTGCCAGATGCACGCACTTTACTAATTTCGTTATGGGATACTTCAAAAATTAGAGAAGTAGTTAAGGCAATTAACGAAGTTGATGCTACTCTTAATCCTTCTGATGATGGAAAAGCCATAAGAATTATTTTTCCTTTACTTAACGAAGAGCGACGCAAAGAACTTGTTAAAAATGTCAGGAAAGAAACTGAAAACGCCAAGGTTGGAGTTAGAAATCATCGCAGAGATTGTTTAGAAATGCTTAAACGCATTAAAAAAGACAGCAATATTTCAGAAGATATGATGTCATCGGTTGAAGATGATGTTCAAAGAATTGTAGATTCTTACAATATTATGATTGAAAAAATCACCGCAGATAAAGAAAAAGAAATATTGGAAATATAAAATGTTTGAAAAATATATTGGTATGCCTATTGATAAGGCAGTTTTAAATCTTACATCTCGTGGTTATAATATTGTAAACATTTTTGATAATAGTTCACGAGTCAATGGTAACTTAAAACTTGTAGTAAAAATTGAAATTGAAGGCAATAATTTAAGTATTTACACGGCTGATTTTCTTAATAAATAATTTTAGTAGGAGATAGTAATTGAAATTAAAAAAAGTTGAAATTGATATGTCTAATTTGCCAACACACATAGCATTTATTATGGACGGCAATGGTAGATGGGCAATAAAAAGAAAATTATCGCGCACATTAGGGCATAAAGCGGGTATTGAAGCACTTAGGCGCGTGCTTGACCGTTCAGTAATGTTAGGTATTAAAATAATTTCTCTATATGCTTTTTCTACTGAAAACTGGAAAAGACCGAAAGATGAAGTTGATGAAATTTTCAGATTGCTTAGAGAATATTTAAATGAGGATACAAAAAAAATTGTTGAACAAGGCATTAAAATTGTTACTATGGGTGATTTATCAAAATTACCGGAAGATATAAGGCAAGCATTTGAAAAAGTAATTTTTGATACGAAAAATTGCACAAAACATATATTTAATATAGGCATTAATTATGGCGGAAGGCCGGAAATTATTAGAGCAGTAAACAGTATTATTGCATCTGGTGTTAAAAATATTGATGAACAAGATTTTAAAAAGTATTTGTATACCGTCGATTTACCAGACCCAGATTTTATTGTTAGAACTAGTGGGGAAATGCGACTTAGCAATTTTATGCCCTATCAAAGTGCCTATTCTGAATTTTATTTTCCTAAAACTTATTGGCCCGATTTTAAAGAAAAAGAACTTGACAATGCAATAATTGAATATCAAAGTAGATGTAGGCGCTTTGGTGCAATCTAATGAAAAATTATGGAGGTATAATATGAAAAAAAGGACAATTACAGGTTTAATTTTAGTAGCATGTTTATTAAGTATATTAGCATTAAGATTTGTATCAATTTATATTTTTGATGCATTTATTATGGCTATTACAATTTGTTGCATTATTGAAGTTGTCAAGGCATATAAAGTTGGGGGAAATAGGACATATTTATTTGCGCCTATTGTATTTGTAGTGCTTTCATATATTAGTATTTTATATGCAGTCAGCGATTCGCTCAGTTTGTGGGAAACTTTATTTTGCATTGTATCCAGTTTCGCTGTTTCTGTTTTATTGATGCTTAGTTTTGGTTTGCTTATGTACAATAAATCTAAAAATGAAATGGCGAGTATTGTAAAAGAAAATCCTTTAAACTTTGAGCAGAAATTAAAAACTGATGTTTTAACATATACTCTTCATAAAATAGTCAAATCGGTGCAAATTTTATTATATCCGTGCTTACTATTAATTACACTTTTGGCGGTTAATCACTTGACCGAAATAAAAGATTTAGGAATTTCAGCACAGGCAGATTTAGGATTTCTAGCAATAATTTCTATTTGTGCAATTACAGTATTTACAGATATGTTTGCTTTGTTTGTTGGAATAACTGTAAAGGGACCTAAACTTTGCCCCAGAATTAGTCCTAAAAAAACTATATCTGGTGCTATTGGCGGATTTTTAGGAGGCACATTAGCATCAATTGCAGTTTTTTATATTTTTAATTCAATACCTGCTTATAATTTTGCGTTTGCTAATAATTTAACAGTTTGGTCTTTTGTATTACTTGGTACAGTAGGTGCGGTGGCATCGGAAATTGGCGATCTTGTTGCTTCGGTATTAAAACGCAAAGTAGGTATAAAAGATTACGGCACAATATTTATCGGTCAAGGCGGATTTATGGACAGGCTGGACAGCATTATGCTTAATTCCGCGTGGGTTCTTATTTTCTTTTTGGTAGTCATTAATAATTTTGCATAATCAAGTCAATTATTAGTGTAAATAACATACAATTATTGTTCTTATCATAAATTTTGTTATAATTTAACTTTGGAGGCTAATTTGAATTTTTCTTTATTAAATTTTGATTTTTTAAATACTTTATCCACAGTGTTTTATGTTTTACTTGCAATTGGCGTACTATTATTTATGGTAACAATTCACGAATTGGGGCATTATACGGCGGGCAAGATTTTAAAATTTAAAATTAACGAATTTTCCATTGGATTTGGAAAGGCCTTATGGTCTAAAACTAATAAAAGCGGAGAAAAGGTTTCACTAAGACTTGTTCCTTTGGGTGGCTATTGCGCTTTTGAAGGTGAAGATGAAAATAGTGATAATCCGAAAGCATTTAATAATCAAAAACCTTGGAAAAGGCTGATTGTATTATTTTCGGGTGTTTTATTTAACTTTTTGTCAGCAATCTTGTTTTCAGCAATACTGCTTACATTTGTAGGCTATTCTAACATAGTACAAGTTGCTAGTATAGAAACTGCTGATTGGAACTTAAATACACAAATTGAAGTTGGTGATGTTATTTATGGAGCGAATGGAAATGAGTTTTCATATTTTGAAGATGAGTATTTATCAAGTGTAATTGCTGATACCGAAATCGGCGGAAGTATTGATTTGCTTATTGAAAGAGATGGTGTAAAACAAACTGTTACAGTTGTTAAGTACGACACAACCGAATTTATTGATTCTGTTGCTGTCGGCAGAATTGGCATTACTATGCAAAACTATAAATTTAATGTTTTTGAATCTTTTATTAGAGCCTTTCCGCTAACCGTTAGTTTTGCATATAAAGTACTTTACTTTTTGGTTATGCTAATTATTGGTTCACTTTCATTAAGTCAAGTAGGCGGACCACTTACTACAATAGGGGCCATAGCAACATACACTAAGATGAGTTTTGCAAATTTACTTGTGTTAATGCCGTTAATATCTGCAAACCTTGCAGTATTTAACTTGTTGCCATTTCCAGCACTAGATGGTGCTAGAATGGTATTCGTAGGATTAGAATGGATAAGAAAAAAGCCTATTAACAGAAAAATAGAAGGCTATATTCATTTTGGTGGCTTAGTTGTGTTATTTGCATTTATTATTATTGTTGATTTAATTCACATTTTTTCATAAACATAAGTTTTTACCTAAGATTAATTTAAAAGGATTATTATGAACATTTTAGAGCAGGCTTTTAAAAAGCGTTTTGATAATAAATATACACTAATTAAACCGTTATCAGCAGTATATTCAAAAAGCACCAATGAATGCACCATAACAATGCTATATGCTGATAGTTTGGGTGATGTTTCAGAAAATGATCGTGCAGAAATTAATAACTTTTTGCGTGATTATTTAAAAGATGAATGCACTGTCATAACTAAATTTAAGAAAAGTTATTTAGATGAATTAGTAATAATTAAACAAATTCTTGAATTTGTAAGCATTAATTTTAGTTCACTTTATCCATCTATATTACAACAAAAAATTATATCTAAAATTACTAACGAACAAGTACAAATTAATATTTGTATTCTTAGTACATTTTTTGAAGTCGCGGTAAAAAAGGAATTAGGAAAAAATATTGAAAGATATTTTTCAACTAATTATTTTGGTAATTTTAGCGTTAATTTAGAAAACTATGAAGATACAGAATATCAACAAGCAATCTCTAAACAAAGAGATAAATTAAGGAATGAAATTATTCGCGCTTCACAAGCAGAGCCGACTGTTCAAAAAATGACTATATGTGATGTCAAATTACTGTTAGGTACTGTCATTTTAGGAATGCCTAATTACATAAAAGATATTAAACAACCTGTAAAGTATGTAATATTAGCAGGAAAAATAAGCGAACTAACTGAACGAACTCGCAAAAAAACGGTAAAGTTTAGTGAAGTATCAATAATGCAGAATATAGAAAATATTCAATCCGAAAATATAGAAACGGGCGATACTTATTTTTCATTTATCTTAAATGATGGGAGTGGTAGTTTGCATGCGGTATTTTTTCCGAATGCGGTAACGCGCGCGAAATTTAAAAAACTATCTGATGGAATAGAAATTTTGGTGGAAGGCGAAATTAGCGAATTTAACGGTAAACTTAGTATAAGAGTTAAAAATATCAGTTACTGTAAATTGCCCGAAGTTAAGTTGGAATTAATTACATATAAACCTGTACCACAAAATTATGTTTATGTACAGCCCGAAAAAATGATTTATACTGAACAATCTAATTTTTTAGAAAACGATAGCAATAAGCATATACCTCAATTTTTATCTAATAACGATGTAGTAGTGTTAGATGTTGAAACCACAGGGCTTAATTATGAGATAGATACCATAATAGAAATCGGCGCAGTAAAAATGATAAAAGGTGAAATTGTTGAAAGTTTTTCATCGCTTATTTATCCAGAACGAAAATTGTCTGAGGAAATTATACAAATTACCGGTATTATTGATTCAGATTTAGCGGGTAAACCGCTTATAAACCAAGTTATACCAGACTTTTTTAAATTTTGTGAAAATTGTGTAATTGTTGGACACAACCTGCCTTTTGATTATTCATTTATTGAGACAGCAGCAAAAAAAACGGGATACCATTTTGCTCACAAACAATTTGATACTTTAATACTTGCACGCACTTTTATTCGCGGATTAAAGAATTATAGATTAAAGACTATTGCCGAATATTTAAAAGTTTCACTTGATAATGCTCATAGAGCAACAAATGATGCACTTGCTACCGCACAAGTTTTTTCTAAACTTTGTGAAAATGTTAAATAAAAACTTGCAATTTGCTAAACATAATGCTATAATGTGCTAAATAGTGAGTTAAGAGTGGGTAAAGCCCACTCTTAATTGTTTGAGTAGGAGGTGAAAGTGGCGGTAAAACGAATTGCAGATTTAATAAAGGAAGTTACAGAAAAAGTTATACTTGACTTAGGTTATGAATTAGTTGATGTAGAATATTTAAAAAAGTTTGATGGTATGAATCTTACGCTTTACATTTATAAACCTGTTACTGAGGGCGGTATTACCATTGATGATTGCGAAAAAATTTCTAATGCCGTGGATCCTATTTTAGAAGCGCTTGATCCAACAAAGGGTGTAAGTTATAGATTTAATGTATCTTCTATGGGACTTGACCGACCTATCAAAACTGATAAAGATTTTATGCGTGCAAAAGGAACGGAAATAGAAATTAAATTGTTTGCACCGCTTGAAAATCAAAAATTATACACGGGAATTCTTGCCGATATTACGGATACAAGCATAGTGCTTGATACTTTAAATGGCAAATTTCAAATAGATAAAGAAAAAATAGCGACGGCGTTGCCCGTTATTAAATTTTAAGGAGAAAAGAAAATAAAATGATTAACAAAGATTTTTTTGAAGCATTAGACACATTAGAAAAACAGAAAAAAATAAGCAAAGAATATTTTATTGAGGCTTTGGAAGCAGCACTAACTTCTGCATACAAAAAGAATTTTGGTGAGGCCAAACTTGCACAAGTAAAACTAATTCCCGAAAAATCTCAAATTAGGGTATATGCATATAAAAAGATTGTAGAAACAGTAGAAGATCCTGATAAGGAAATTGCACTAGTAGATGCACAAATTATTAAAAAATCTTTCGCAATAGGTGATATAGTTACTGAGGAGGTTACACCAAAAGATTTTGGCAGAATTGCTGCGCAAACAGCAAAACAGGTTGTTATGCAAAGATTACGCGAAGCTGAACGGGGAATTATGCTTACCGAACTTTCAGAAAAAGAAGCGCAATTGCTTACTACAATTGTAAGACGTACCGAAGGTAAAAATGTTTTTGTAGATATTGGAAATAATACCGAAGCAGTTATGCTTGCTTCCGAACAAATTCCTGGTGAAAAATATGTTGCTGGCGATAGAGTTAAAGTTTATGTAAAAGACATTAAAGATAGTTATAGTGGACCTCAAATTATAGTATCACGAAGTGCACCAGAATTTGTTTGCAAATTATTTGAACTTGAAACACCCGAAATAATGACTGGCGAAGTCATTATTAAGAGTATAGTTAGAGAAGCAGGATATCGTACCAAAATTGCTGTACACAGCGATAATGTTAATTTAGATCCGGTAGGGGCATGTGTTGGCAATAAAGGTATGCGTGTTAACGCTGTTGTGGCAGAACTTTCTGGCGAAAAAATAGATATAATTCGTTGGTCAGAAGATATATTTGAATACATTGCACGTGCATTAAGCCCCGCAAAAGTTATTAGCGTTCAAGTAGATTATGACACAAAGGGCGCAAGAGTAATTGTGCCTGATGATAAACTTTCGCTTGCCATCGGCAAGAGTGGGCAAAATGCTAGATTAGCCGCTCGGTTAACTGGTTGGAAAATTGATGTTAAAAGTGAAAGTGTTGCTAATGCATTACAGCAAGAACCAATCGTTGCAATTGAAGATGCCGATTCTGTAAGTGCTGAAAAAGCCGATGAAATAACAGAAACAAATCTTTTTGCAGATATAGATTCAATAGAATAATAGGGTAGGAATAAAAATGTCCGAAAAAATTAAAAAAATTCCGCAAAGAATGTGCATAGTTTGTAAAAAAATGTCGGCTAAAAGTGATTTAATTAGAATTGTCCGTGATTTAGATGGAAATATAAAATTAGATAATGTAGGCAAAGTACAAGGAAGAGGAACATATATTTGTAGGAGCGATGATTGTATTAACAAAATGCAAAAATGCAAATGTTTAAACCGAGTGTATAGTACAAATGTTAGTTCGGAAATATACCAAAATTTAATTAATGAAATGCAAAAAATAAGAGGTGGAGTAATTGAATAATAACACAAATACAAATGAAAACAAAACTCAGCAAGGTTACAACATTGATAACCTAAAACAATTATCAACTATTAAAAGTCAAGGTACAATTATTAATGTTCTTAATAATGTAAGACATGCTAGACAAGAAGTTGACAAGGTTTTGCGTTTGGCACAAGAAAAATATGATAATATAGTTAAAAAAGCCCAAGCGATTGAATTGGCAAATGCTTTACCAAAAACCGATGATATTGTAAAAATACAAGATGCAGAAGTAAAAATAGTTGTAAATGAAAAATCTACTGAAATTGATGTATCTAAAACTCCTGTTCAAGAAGTTTCAACTTTGCCACCTCAAAATATTGAAACTCAATCAGAGTTAATTGAAAAACCAACTGATAAAGTGTTAACGAATAGCCAAATGACAACTGAAATTGACCCATCAAAAGCGAGCATTTCTAATCAAGATGTAAATTTGCAAGGACAAAATGAAAATAAACGACTAAATTATGTAAATAGATCTCAAAATTCAAATTATCAAGGTAGAAATAATTATAATAAACCACAAGGTGCAGGTTACCAAGGACAAAGTCCTAATTCAAATTATCAAAGTAGACCACAGGGGACAGGTTATCAAGGACAAAATCCTAATCCAAATTATCAAAATAATAGGACTTTTCCACCAAGACCATATACTCCAAATGCAACCGGTACAACTGGTTATCAGGGCGCTAGACCACAGGGGGTAGGTTATCAAGGACAAAATCCTAATCCAAATTATCAAAATAATAGGACTTTTCCACCAAGACCATATACTCCAAATGCAACCGGCACAACTGGTTATCAAGGTAATAGAAATACTCAAACGCGTACATTTAATGGCGATAACAGATTTTCTAAGCCACAAAACGCAAATATTAGCCCAGTATCTAGAATTTTGGGCGACCAATCTTTTGCAATTAGTGCAGATGAATTACGCGGACCGGAACGAACTATTGGTAACAAAAAGAAGACTTCCGATAGGACACATGATTTAGAAAAGAAAACTTCAAGCAAACGTGTGTTACTTCGTATGGGTATTCTTAACGATGAAGTTGATGATGACATAATAAGTAATCGTAGACTTCGTTCAAGCAAAAAACTTAAAGAGCATATTCAAATTATACAACCACCTGTTGAACATGCAATTATTACTACAAAAAATCTAACAGTAAAGATTTTATCCGAAAAAATAGGAAAACCAGTAGCCGAAATTATTAAAAAGTTCATGCTATTGGGTATGATGGTTACTATTAACACGGTAATAGATTTTGAAGCAGCAGAATTAATAGCTGGCGAATTTAAAATTACGCTTGAACAAAAACTTGATAAGACATTTGAAGAACAACTCAAAGATAATCAAATTGAAGAAGTTGATAAACAAGAAAAATTGCAACCTAGACCCCCAGTTGTTACTATTATGGGACATGTAGACCATGGTAAGACTTCTTTATTAGATGCAATTCGCAGTACAAATGTTGTAGAAGGTGAATCGGGCGGTATAACACAGCATATTGGTGCTTATACAGTCAAAGTTGATGATAGAATAATAACATTTATTGATACTCCGGGTCACGAAGCATTTACTGCAATGCGTGCAAGAGGTGCAAAAGTAACTGATGTTGCTATTCTTGTTGTTGCCGCCGATGATGGTGTAATGCCACAAACTGTTGAAGCAATTAATCATATTAAATCCGCAAAGGTTCCAATGATTGTTGCAATTAATAAGATTGATAAAGCAGGTGCAGATGTCGACCGCATTAAGCAACAATTAACTGAGCATAATCTGCTTGCTGAGGAATGGGGCGGTGATACTATTATGGTTCCTATATCTGCAAAACAACAATTAAATATTGACAAATTATTAGAAACTATTTTGCTAGTTGCCGATGTTCAAGAACTTAAAGCAAATTATGAGCGTAAGGCATCTGGTACAATTATAGAATCAAGACTTGATAATGCAAAAGGTCCAATTGCTACAATTTTAGTGCAAAATGGCACACTTAATGTTGGCGATACGATAGTTGCTGGCTTATCTACGGGTAGAATTAGAGTATTAGAAAATGACAAAGGACAAAAAATTAAATCTGCTGGTCCTTCTACCCCCGTATCAGTTACAGGATTAGATTCTGTTCCAGTTGCAGGTGATTTTGTGTTTGCAGTAGATGAAAAAATGTCCAAACAACTAGTTGAAGAACGAAAAAATAAAGTAATGGCAGATAAAATATTGCATTCTGGCGTAGCAACTACGCTTGAAGATTTACAAAAAAAAGTTGAGGAAAGTAAACTTAAAAATATTAACATTATTATTAAAGCCGATGTTCAAGGTTCCATTGAAGCACTTAAAAATTCATTAGAAGCACTTTCTAATCAAGAAGTAAAAGTAAATTGCATTCATTCGGCAGTTGGCAATATAACCGAAACTGATGCACTTTTGGCTAGTGCTACTGGTGCTATGATTGTTGGTTTTAATGTTAAACCAGATAGTGGAGCAAGAGAAATTATTGAACGAGATAAAATTAAAATTAAAATTTACAACATAATTTATGAGGCAGTAGAAGATTTAAAAATTGCCGTTCTTGGACTAAAAGAGCGAATATATCAAGAAGTGTTTATTGGAAGAGCGACTATTCGTGCTGTATTTAAAATTAGTAGCGTTGGTGTTATTGCCGGCAGTTATATCACAGATGGTAAGTTTGTACGAGGTGCAAAAGCAATAATTATGCGTGCTGGACAAAAAATTGGAGAAGGCAAAATCTTATCCCTAAAAATACAAAAAGATGAAAAGAAAGAAGTTGCGGTTGGCTATGAATGTGGAGTTAAACTTGATAAATTTAGTGATTTTAAAGAAGATGATACCATTGAATGTTATATAACGCAAGAAGTGTTGTAAATGATAGTTGATATTTGCAAAAGGAAAAATTATGGATACTACAAGATTACAAAGATTAAACGCTGAAATTCAAAAAGAATTAAGTGACATATTAGCAAATGATTTAAAAGACCCACGAATAAAAGGTCTTATTAGCGTTTTAAGAGTAGAAACCACAAACGATTTAAGACATGCAAAAATATTTTTAAGTATTTATAATGATGACCAGCATAAAAAAGAAGTATTTAATACACTTTTCAAGGCCAGTGGTTATATGAGAAGTGAATTGTCAAAAAGGCTTATTGTTCGCACTGTTCCCGAACTTCATTTTGTACTTGATGACAGCATAGAATACAGTTCTAAATTAGATGAAATCTTTAATAAGATTAAAGAAAGTAAACCAAAAGATGAGGAATAATGAAAGATATTGGTGCATTATTAAATATTATCGAAAACATTAAACACGCACAAAAAATTGCAATTTGCGGACATATAAAAACAGATGCCGATAGTTTAGGTAGCACTTCCGCTTTATACTATGCACTTTTAAAAATGAACAAAATTGTGGATATCTTTTGTGATGATATCCCTTCATTTAACTATAATTTTATAGGCACAAGTGAAATTTTAAACAAAAATCAAAAAAACAAATATGATTTGTTTATAGTTATTGACACAGCCACTGCTGACCGACTTGGTATTTATACAAAATTAATATATAAATCGGCTGTAATAATTAATATTGACCACCATAGTGGTAATGCTAAGTTTGGAAATATTAACTATATTGATAGTGATGTGTCTAGTGCAGGGGAAATAATTTTTGAATTGATAAAATTATTAGGTGTTGAGATTGATGCAAAAATAGCCACTGCAATTTATGCCGCTATTTCAGGCGATACAGGCTGTTTTACATTTGATAATACCAAACCTGAAACTTATTATGTTGCCGGCGACTTGCTTAAATTAGGTGCAAATATGAAAATTGTAAATTTTTATTTATTTAAACGTAATACAAAAAACAGACTTAAATTGATTTCTAAAATGTATAACTCATTTATGTATTTTGAAAATGATAAAATTATTATTATTCCTGTATTTTTTAAGGACTTAGAAGAAACTGGCTGTTCGGTTTATGATACTCATACAATCGTTTCGCACGGATTATCAATTGATAGTGCAGAGATATCTGTAATGATTACCGAAGAAAAACCTAATAAATATACAGTAAGTTTAAGAAGTAAAGATAAAGCAGACTCAAATAAAATTGCCATGCATTTTGGCGGTGGCGGACACGCAAAAGCAGCAGGATTTAATATAAGCGGTGATTATAATACAATTTTTAATCAAATACTTACAGAATGCAAAAATGAACTGGAATTTATTAAATTTTAAAATATTTATAACAAGATAATAATATTTAATAATTAAAATATTATTTAATTAATTATTTATTTATATTTAATTATTATTTATTTAATAGGAAAAAATATGCACGGATTTATTAATGTTTTAAAACCTACTGGTTGCACTTCTGCTGCTATTGTGGGCATGGTAAAAAGAACTCTTAAAGTAAAAAGTGTTGGGCATATGGGTACGCTTGACCCATATGGTACAGGCGTGCTTCCTATTGCTATTGGCAAATCTGCAAAACTTTTTAATTTGATTTCCGAAAAGCATAAGACGTATCGCGCTATATTTAGTTTTGGTTGGCGCACCGATACTATTGACAGTGAGGGTGTAACAATTTTTGAGGGTGGCTTAATACCTACGGAAAATGATATTACCGAAAAATTAACGGGATTTTTAGGAGATATTATGCAAGTTCCGCCTATGTATTCTGCTATAAAAATAGATGGCAAAAGAGCCTATGATTTGGCTAGGGCAGGCAAGGAATTTGAAATTTCAGCGCGCAAAGTGCATATTTACGATTTTAAATTATTAGAAAAAATTAGTGAAAAATCCTACTTATTTGAAATTGTTTGTTCAACCGGAACTTATATTAGAAGTTTATGTTATGATCTTGCCACGAGTTTAGGAACATTTGCGGTTATGACTGCTATTATTCGTACAAAATCAGGATTATTTGATATTCAAAATTCGGTAACGCTAGAAAAATTAAAAAATGGGAAATTTGAAATTATACCTACCGAAGATATGCTTCAAAATTTAATCAGTGTACCAGTTACAAATGAAGAAATGGTTAAACTTGTAAATGGAATGATTTTAAACTGTAAAATAATAGGTATAAATCATGTAAAAATAATGTGTAATAATAAATTTGCTGGACTCGGCGAATTAACTTGCGGAAAACTAAAACTTAAAATAAATTTTTTGCAATAAAAACTAAATTTATTTATAGTATAAACTTGATTTAATACGGTAAAATGGCTATACTTAATAAGTATTATTAGGTTTAAATTGGAGATTTTATGATAAGGTTTGGACCTGCTGGCAACAGTGAATCATTTTATAATCAAGGTTATACTCGTACAGCCGAAGCACCAAAGTGGATAAATCAAATGGGGCTTAATGCTTTTGAATATCCGTTTGTTCGTGGCGTAAATATGAGTGATGATACCGCTCTTATTTTAGCCGAACAAGCAAAATTATATAATATAGAGTTTAGTGTGCATTCTCCATACTATGTAAACTTTGCAAGTACTAATGAGGAATTGGTATTAAAATCATTTAACTACATAATGCAATGTTTACACACGCTAAAAATAATGGGCGGAAAAAGAATTGTAATTCATTCTGGCTCACTTACCAAACAAATGCGTATAGATGCATATAATAATGTTAAGAAACGATTTACCGAATTAATAGAAATGGTTTATTCAGGCGGATATGGAGATATGTTGCTTTGTCCAGAAACTATGGGACGGACATCTTATATAGGTAGTGTTGATGAAATTGTAGAAATTTGCAAAATTGACAAATGTATTGTTCCAACTTTTGATTTTGGGCATATCAACGCTATTACAAATGGCTCACTTAAAACCAAAAATGATTTTAGAAAAGTAATTGATAAGGCTTTTGATGCAATAGGCGAACGGGCAAAAAACATGCACATACATTTTTCTAAAATTGAATATGGATTAAAAGGCGAAATTAGGCATTTAACAATGGCGGACACGATTTATGGACCAGAATTTGCACCACTTGCCGAAATTTTACACGAATATAAAATGACACCATTTATTATTAGCGAGTCGGGCGGAACTATGGCAGAAGATGCCCTTTTACTTAAACAAATTTATGAAAGTATTAAATGATTATTTTTCTAGCGTAAAAACTTAAAATTAAATTTTTACTTTCAATATATTAATTTACAAATTTAGGAGAAAATTATTATGATTAGTGCAGGAGAATTTAGAAAAGGTGTTACTTTTGAAATGGAAGGCAACGTGTTTACAATAGTGGAGTTTATGCATGTTAAGCCCGGAAAAGGTTCGCCATTTGTTCGTACAAAAGTTAGAAATGTTATGACGGGACAACAATTAGAAAAAACATTTAATCCAGCCGATAAATTTGAGCCCGCTATTATTGATACAAAAGAAATGCAATATTTGTATAATGATGGTGATATCTATTACTTTATGGATAATGAAACATATGAGCAATTACCACTTAATCGCGAAATTGTAGAAGATGCACTTAATTTTGTTAAAGATGGCATGTCTGTAACAGTAAAACTTTTTAAAGATGTTCCTTTTTCAGTTGAGGCACCCACTTTTGTTGTATTACAAATTATAGAGTGCGAACCGGGAATTCAGGGAGATACATCAAGATCAGGCAACAAACCGGCCACACTAGAAACAGGCTATAAAATTGGCGTTCCGCTATTTGTGAATAATGGAGATAAAATTAGAGTTGACACAAGAACCGGAGAATATGTTGATAGAGCATAATTTTATTTACTAGCAAATAAAATTATGCAATGTAAAATGCAAAATGTAAAATTTTGGAAGTCGTTTAAATAAACGGCTTTTTGTAATTGTTAGCACGCCTGAAAAAACGAAGTTTTATATTTCGTTTTTTCTCTGCAAGTAAATTTATGTATATATTTTGTGATTAAAAATATATTTAAATATGTACAAGCATGTATTAGGAGTAAAAAATGCTAGAAAACATTTTGCCAAGTGAAATATATAGTGTTATTGCGGACAAGCTTAATTTAGATAAGTTGTGTGAAATTAGATTAAGAGTTAACAAGCCAATAATGGTTAGTGTAATGGGAGGCGTTGCATACTTATCTACTGATGGTATAACAGACAAATGTGTGAATTCAATAATATGTAGTAAAGAGCAAATTGAAGAAGTCATTTATAAGGCATCAGATTTTTCGCTGTATGCAATAAATGGACAAATTAAACAAGGTTTTATTACTGTTAAAGGCGGAATGAGAATTGGACTTTGTGGTGAAATTGTAGAAGAGCAGGGGGTAATTAAAACTTTAAAAAATTTTACTTCAATTAATATTCGTATTCCTCATTCTGTACAAAATTGCTCTTTAAATGCATTGAAATTTATAACAGAAAATGGATTTAAAAATACGCTTGTTATCTCTCCACCGGGTGCGGGAAAAACTACTTTTTTACGCGACCTTGCGTGGCAGTTTTCTCATCATAATTATGGATATAATCTGCTTATTATTGATGAACGAGCCGAAATTGGTGCTGTATCCAACGGAGTGCCCGAACTTGATGTTGGTGTATTTACTGATATTTATACAAACTGCTCCAAATATTTCGGCTTGGTTCAAGGCATAAGAAGTATGCGACCGGATATTGTAATGGTTGATGAATTAGCAACTAGCGATGATGTATCTGCTATTATGTATGCAATAGGCTCAGGGGTAAAAGTAATTGCTAGTGCACACGCTTATGGAGTATATGATTTAAAAGTTAAAAAAGATTTTGAAGATATTTTTAGAAAACAAATGTTTAGCAGGTTTATAGTTTTATCTAATAGGTGCGGACCGGGTACTTATGAAGGCATTTTTGACCAGAACTTAAAGTGCTTATATTGCCCATAGGAGTTGTAATGCAATTATTTTTAATTATTTTGATTGTAGGTGGAATTTCATATGTTGGATATGGACTATCCTCATATTATAAAAAGCGATATACACTGATGAGCGATATTTTATTATTTTGTGATTGTTTAAGCAACGACATAGATTTTTTACATACGCCGGTAAAGCAAATTCTTTTAAATCGGAATGTGCAATTTGCACCTGAATTAAATAAACTTCTAAACCAATATAAACAGATATTAGATAATGGAAAATTATTAGAATTTAATCAGCCTATAAGTAGTATTTATTTTAAACGAGAAGAGGCAGAAATGTTTATGTCATTGTTATACGAACTCGGAAAAAGTGATAGCATAACTCAAATTGCAACAATTAAAAATTTTAAAACTGTTTTTACAAAATATCATATAGAAGCAACCGAAGAAAACAAAAAGTATGCACCTCTGGCGCTAAAACTTGGGGTACTTATTGGAATTCTAGCAGGTATTTTACTAATATAAACAAATTAGTGTTTATGTTTTAATAATAACAAAACTAACCTATGCATAAACATTACTAGTGAGGTTAATATGGATGTAAGTATTATTTTTAAAATTGCCGCTATTGGGATTTTACTATCAGTTGTAAATCAAGTGCTAAAACATTCAAACAAAGATGAAATTGCAACTCTTTGTACACTTGCAGGCGTGGTAATTGTACTTTTTATGGTACTAAATTTAGTAAGTCAACTTTTTGAAACCGTAAAATCATTGTTTTCGCTATACTAAGTTTTTAAAGGCGGTAGTGTACATGGAGATAATTAAAATTATTGGTGTAGGTATTGTAACTAGTATATGCGTGCTTGTTGTTAAGCAAATTAAGCCGGAAATTGCCGTTGTATTAGGTATTGCCGGCTCTCTTGTAATTTTGGTTATGGTTATAAATATGCTTTCCGATGTTTTTAATGTTTTTAATATAATTGTGGACAAGACTGGCGTAAGTAAAGACCTTTTTACCGCTATCTTAAAAATTATAGGCGTAGGTTATATCACTGAATTTGGCGCTAATGTTTGCTTAGATAGCGGTTCGGCTAATATTGCAGATAAAGTCCTTTTAGGTGGTAAAATTGTTATTATGGTGCTTGCACTGCCAATTATAACTTCATTAATAGAAATTATTGAGAGTATACTGCCATGAAAATGAAAAATAATAATACACGATTATTGATTATAATAATAATTTTTGTGATAACGGTTGCATTATCTTTTATTCCGCATTCTTGCATAGTTGCAGAAGATACTGATGATACATATGGCGAATTGCAAGAACAAATTACTATACAGTTAAATAGTTTAGATTTTGGCGAATTTGAAAAATTGCTTTCGGATTTAGACTCCGATGAATATAAAATATTTGGAAATACCAGTTTTTTGAGCAAAGTAAAAACGATAATTTCTGGCGACTTATCAGGTGGTTATGATAATGTATTCTCGGCTATATTTAGTATATTTTTTTCCGAGATACTTTCTTTTATGCCACTACTTGCCACGATAATGGCAATTACAATACTGTGCAGTTTAATATCACAAATACGGTCTAATGTTGGAAATAAATCTGTGGCAGATATTGTACACTTTGTTTGCTATGGTGTAGTAATTGTGCTTATTGTTAGTGCAATTATGCAATTAGTTAATGTAACAACTAACGCATTAAATAGTATGAAAACACAAATGGATATTGCTTTTCCAATTTTACTTACTATTATGACCGCACTAGGAAGTACAGTGTCAGTAAGTGTGTATAAGCCTGCGGTTTTACTGCTTTCTGGTGGGATTATGCAAATTTTTAATTCCATTGTGCTACCGATTTTTATTTTTGCGACAGTATTTAGCATTATTAGTAATCTTTCTGGTAATGTTAAATTGGACAAGTTTGTGGCTTTTTTTAACAGTGCGTTTAAGTATATTGTTGGCTTTGTGTTTACAATTTTTATGGCGTTTTTGTCAATTCAAGGCATTACCGCAGCAACTCACGACGGCATATCAATACGCACTGCAAAATTTGCATTAAAAAGTTATGTGCCGATTTTGGGCGGTTATTTATCGGAAGGTTTTGATTTGATACTTGCCGGTAGTGTTCTTATTAAAAATGCGGTTGGTGTAAGTGGTTTATTACTTATGATTGCTACTATAATAATGCCGATTGTTAAAATTGCAGTGTTTATTTTAATGCTTAAACTTGTAAGTGCAATTTTAGAGCCTATTGCTGATTCGCGTATTTCATCATTTTTAAGTTCGGCAGGAAAAAATTTGAGTATGCTTAATATTACAATTATTGGTGTTGCATTTATGTACTTTATTACCGTGGTACTTGTTATGTGCACCTCAAATGTTTTATAAAGGGGTTTTAAATGACTTTTTCTACTTGGATTTTAAGTATATCGGGTGTAGTGTTACTTGGAGTATTAATAGATATAATTTTGCCCGAAGGACAAACAAATAAGTATCTAAAAAGTGTTTTTGCGTTTTTTGTTATCTTTACAGTTATTTCACCATTGCCAAAATTGTTAAACTCAGATTTTTCCTTATATGATTTTTTAGATACAGAAGAAGTTTCAATAGACATTTCATTTATCTCACAAATTAATGTTCAAAAATTAAATGCGCTTAAAAATGATATCCAAACCGAACTGAACAACAGCGGTTATAGTGGTATATATATAAACATTACCGCTGATATATACAGTGAAAATATGCAGATAGAGAGAATTTATGCTGATTTGGCTAATTTAGTCATTGATAAAAATATTGCGAATATAAATAGTAATAAGTACGAGGTGGTTAAAAAAATTATCACACAGCAAACAGGTGTAGAGGAGGGTATTATAACCGTTTATGGATAGTAATGTAAAACCAAAAAAAACTAACATTTTGGATTTGCCCATATTTAAAAAATTAAAATCCGTAAAAAACATTGAATTAATTATTGCAGTTGTATTATGTGCGATTGTACTTTTAATATTTTTTAGTACATTTAGTACAAGCGATAGTTCCAGTGCTGACACTACAAATACGGTTTATACCTCCACATCAGAGTATGTAAATGAGTTAGAAACTAAATTGTCTAATATTTTAGCCAATATTAACGGAGCTGGAAAAGTAAGTGTTATGATTACAACTACTGGCAGTTCTCAACTCGTTATTGCAACTTCAACCGAAGAAAGAAATAATTCCACTTCTACTACACAAAGCGGCAGCACTATAAATACAAATACTTCGGTAACAATTATTGAAACGCCAATTTTGGTTACTGACCAAGGCACAAGTTCGCCGCTAATACTGCAAGAAATTCAGCCGGAAATAAAGGGGGTGATTGTCGTTGCTGAGGGTGCGGACAACATTAAAGTAAAATTAGAAATTTTAAAAGCCGTTTCCGCAATTCTAGGCATTTCTACGCAAAAAATTGAAATTTTTACAGGTAAATAAAGGAGTATAATATGTTAAACAAAAAAACTAAAATAATTGTACTTTCATGTATGCTGGTACTTTTAGCCCTTACAGGGTATCTAAACATTAAACTTAATTCCGATACAGTAGATACCGGTACTAATGTTACTGCAAGTGGTTTCTTTGATACTTACCGCTCAGATAGAACAAGTACACGTGACCAAGAAATGTTATATCTTGAAGCGATAATTGCAAGTGATAGTGCTACTGAAACTGCTGTTGCTAACGCCGAAACCGGAAAGATGGAATTAGTATCGGAAATGGAAACAGAACTTATCACCGAAGGGCTTATTAAAGCAAAAGGTTTTACTGATTGTATTGTAACAATTTCTACAAGTGGCGTTAATGTAATAGTAAAATGCGCTACGCTTACAACAGCCGAAGTTGCACAAATAGTTCAAATAATTCAGGAGCAAACTAGTACTGATATTGAAAATATCAAAATTATACCAGTAGAATAATTGCTAAAATAATCAAACTGTGCTATAATCCTTAGGAAATCTTTGAGGAGATAAAACGCAGTATGACAACCCAAAATATTTACAGTTTTTCTTGTTTTAAAGGCAATAGTAATTCTAATAATTATTTGTTGTGCTGTATTAATAATTTGGTTACAAAAGAATTATGTAGCGGGTTACCATATGTAAATAATGTACTGTTATTAGACTTTATTAAAAATGTTTATGTAAACATACTTTATAGTTTTGGTGTGATTAATCCACACAAATTTCTAATTAATATTTTGTAAGATTTAAGCTCTTCAATTTTTGAAGGGCTTTTGGCTTAAATGTATATACAAAACGCATAATAGCAAAATACTAATGCTTACAGGAGAAAATATGAGTAGAACTAACACGCGTGAAATCGCATTTAAATTAATATTTGAGTATTCTTTTACTAAGGAAATAGTTAAATTTGATTTGCCTGATTTCTCATCTTTTTATAATGCACAGTTAATAGGAGATGATAGCGAATATTTAAAAAAAGTTTATGAAAATGCCACGGAGCATTATGATGAACTTATTAAAATAATTACCGATAATTTAATTGGTTATACTATTTCCAGAATTTATAAAATTGATCTTGCAGTATTAATTTTATCAACTTGCGAGCTTATGTACTTGCCGGAAATTCCGCAGTCGGTATCTATTAATGAAGCAGTAGAATTATCTAAACGCTATTCTACTGATAAAAGTTCGGGCTTTATTAACGGGGTGCTTGCAAAAATTTTGACAACTATTAATAGTGAGAAAAAATAATGAATTTTATTACTGTTACACAATTTAACACATACATTAGACAAATATTTGAGGCGGAAGAAATGCTATCAAATATTTCTATTTTGGGCGAAGTTTCGGGCGTGTCTATCGTGCGTGGTGTTGCTTATTTTAATGTTAAAGACCAAGGCGCAATTCTACCTTGTGTTTCTTTTAATTTGGGTGGTTTTATACTTAAAGATGGTGAACAGGTTATCGTTACAGGTAGCCCGAATTACTATGTTAAAGGTGGCAGACTTAATTTTAATGTGAACCGCATAGTTTCTTATGGTGTGGGAGTGTTATATCAAAAGTTTTTGGAACTTAAAGATAAATTAGAAAAAGAAGGACTATTTGATGTAAGCAAAAAATTGCCTTTGCCTGAGATTATTAATAGAATAGGAGTTATTACTTCGCCAACAGGAGCGGTCGTTCATGATATTATTACTGTTGCAAACAGGCGAAATAGTGGTGTCGATATTGTAATTTATCCTATAAAAGTTCAAGGCGTTGGTGCCGAAAAAGAAATCGCAGATGCAATGGGCGTTATGCAAAATGCAAATGTTGACGTTATAATTATTGCACGCGGTGGCGGTGGAATAGAAGATTTACAGCCATTTAATACCGAACTACTCGCACGGGCAATTTATAGCAGTAAAATTCCTACCGTTTCGGCAATAGGACACGAAACCGATTATACAATTGCGGATTTTGTGGCTTCGGTGCGGGTGGCAACACCATCGGCGGCAGCAGAAGTTTGCACTCCGGATAACGCCTTAGAAAACAAAATATTTAATACGCTTGTATCAAAAATTAAAAATTTTGTTGTTGCAAAATTAAACAGTTGTTATAACGATTTTAATTCTGAACTAAGAATGTTAAAACAAAGTATGAGTCATGCCACGTGCGAATACAAAATGAACATTGATTCGCTATATATCAATTCAAAAAAATCTATTGAACAAAAGTTACAGCATGAACTAAATGACATTAATTTAAAGGTAAATAGTCTAAATGCGTTGAATCCTATTAATTTATTAAAAGCGGGCTATGCAAAGTTATATGGTTTGGCAGGGGCTATTACGGATATTAGCAAAGTAAGTTTAGGGGAAAATATTGATATTTGTTTAATTGATGGTAGTTTAAAAACAAATGTAATTGAAATAAAAAGGAAGGTGTAATATGTTAGACGGAAAAATTAAAAATTTGAATTTTAAAGAAGCAAGTAGTGAATTAGAAAAAATTGTTAAGGAATTAGAAAATCCTAATATCACGCTAGAAAAAAGCACCGAACTATTTGAGCGTGGTGTAGAATTATCTAAAATATGTTACGACAAACTTGAACATACTCGTGGCAAAATAACTATGCTTTCAAAAGAACTTGAAGGACTAACTGAAAAACCATTCGTTTTACCAAATAGTAGTGATATTGAATAGATTTTTTAATAAAAATTGAAAACAGGAAGTCTTACATCGTAAGTAAAACTTCTTTCGCAGTTTACATTCTACATTTCTAAAAAACATCTTCTTTAATTATTACATTGTATTCTTTGTTAAAATATGAGAATAGTGCAAATAGCATTAATATTGTTGCTGAGATTATATAATATAAATTATAGCGTACTATAAAACCCGCAAGTAGCAAAAATATTGCCATAAATATATAACTTTTTGTTTTACTTTTATTAAAAGCCAAGTTTAAAAATTCTCTAAATGTGATTTTATTTGTAAATTTTAAATTTACTGTAATTTCGGGATAGTAATTAATAGGTTTTAATAAATTAGTATATGTTGCGCAGTCATCTAATAAATAAATTTTTACATCGTCTAATTGCTTTGATAATGTAATTGCATTATTATCAAAATCCTTTGAACATACTACCGCTTTATGGGCTTTATATTTTTTAGCAAGAGCATAGGCTTTAATAATTATATCGGAAGTTGTTTTAATAGCGGAAAATGCGGGAACTAAAATTACTCCGTTATGTTCGGCTATAAAAATACATTCTTCTTCCTTTATTGCGTTATATTTTTTTGATGCCAGTTCATAAAAAAACTGCAAGTTTTGTTCCTTCAATGAATACACAAATTGATTTATGCACGCTTTTATGTGTTGCTCTTCTTTTTTGTTTGAAAAGATTTTCTGTGCTTTTTTATGTTTAATTAAAACTAGAATGACACTAATAAATGTAGTCAAAATCAGACTAACAAGTAGTGCAAAATATTGGTTACTTATATAAAATCTAGACCATAATAAACTTAGTACAAAAATTACTAATGTTCTAAACACAAAATCGGCATACACAGAAATTTTTTGCATTATTACACTCCTATCACTGTGATTATTGACAAAAATTATTAATTTATAACTAAATTTTATTTAAGGTTGACAAGTATACTTATGAAAAGTATACTTAAAAAATAATAATTATTAATAAGAATAGAACCATTTTAAATTTTGGAGCGAAATGTGGAAATTAATATAGTAAAATTCATTCAATCATTTGGTAATGAATTTTTAAATAATTTTTTTAGTATAATATCTGAACTAGGTAACAAGTATTTTTTTATAATAATCACACTTGTTGTTTATTGGTGTTATAATAAAAAATTCGCCTTTAAGTTTATGTTTATATATTTATCGGGAGTGGTATTTAATTCGTGTTTAAAAATTGTAATTAATCGTCCAAGGCCATATACTTCATCAAACGAAATAATTAATTTAGAGCCGGAAAATACTGGTACATCTATGCCCAGTTCACACGCTTTTGGGATTTCATTAATTGGTAGTCAAATTTATAAACAATATTATTTAGAAGCACAAAGCCACACAAAATTAAAAAAATTTAAAGGGCTTCTATTGACTACAATTACTATTTTAATTACACTTGTTTGTTTTTCTCGTATTTATTTAGGTCAGCATTATTTATCAGATGTTTTGGTGGGTACGTTTTCAGGCGTATTATTTTCTGTGTTTGCTTCAAAATTGTATAAAGTAGTTGGCGACAAAGAGGAGTTTTATGGGCTTATAGTAATTCCGCTTACTATTATTGCTTGTGGTGTTGCGTATAAACAATTATTCATTTATAGCCAAACTTATACTTTGTTTTATACGATTGCCGGAACTTTAAGTGCAACCATGCTAGGTTATTATTTAGAAAAGCATTTTATTAAATATGAGCCAAAAACAACATTTGTTTTCACACTACTTAAAATTATATTTGGCTTTATTAGTACAATTGTGCTATTATTAATATTAGAAATGTTACTTCCACCCATATTAATTTTGGTATATATAAAGTACTTTATTGTTGGGTTGTGGGCTTTTGCAGGAGTTATGAAAATGTTTAAACTTTTTTCATTACATTTTAATAAAACATGTTATAAAACTTTCAGTGCACATGGTACAGAAAAACTTGGCACTAGATTAGGCAAAAAACTTAAAGCAGGCGATGTAGTGCTACTAATAGGCGAACTTGGGGCGGGAAAAACCGCAATTACCAAAGGTATTGCAAAGGCGTTAAAGGTAACCGAAAATGTGGTAAGCCCAACTTTTACAATTATGAATGAATATGCTGATGGTGCTATTCCACTTTATCACTTTGATATGTATAGAATTAGCAATGTTGATGAAATTCAAGAAACTGGATTAATTGAATATTTAAATTCCGATCGCGGAATTTGTGTAATTGAATGGCCACAAAATATTTCACCTATTTTGCCAAAGAAATCAATAATTGTAAAATTAGATAAAACTAAAAATCCGAATGAAAGAATAATAAAAATTGAAGGACTAAAAATATGAATATTTTAGCAATAAATACAGCCGAAAATACACTTTGTATTGCACTTAAATACAAAGGAAAATTATATGAAATTAAAGAAAATAATGTGCAACATTCCATAAGTTTAATCACTGCAATTGACAAATTGCTCAAAGCAATAAATGCAAAATTAAACGAAATGGATTTGTTTGGAGTTGTAGTTGGTCCTGGTTCATTTACCGGAATACGAATAGGACTTGCCACAGTTAAAGCGTTTGCATACGCATTAAATAAAAATATTGTGGGCGTAAACTCACTTGAATACTATGCATATAATAGTTTAAGTGATTTTACAAATGGTAAAAATATAGTAAGTATGCTTGATGCGGGTTCTGGTCTTATTTATTTTGCGGAGTACGATAATAGTTTAAAAGAAATTGTCGCTCCAACCGCATACACGATTGAAGAAGCAAAAAAGTTTTCTAGTGGAAAAAATATTGTTGTACAGACATTAGATAAATTATGTAATGCAGAGTTTACAAATGTAAATGCAATAGAATTTAATAATTCAAAATACATAGAATTGATAGAGAAGAAAGCAAAATTAAATTGCATAAATACTTCTAAAAATATTATGCCTTTATATATAAGATTATCGCAGGCAGAAAACGACCTTATAAAAAAGGGAAAAAAGACAAATGTTTAACACAAAAATACAAAAGATGAGCGAAAGCAACTTAGATAAAGTAATGCAGATTGAAAATGCATGTTTTACTGGTGAAGTGTGGACAAAAGAATCCTTTAAACAAGATATTGTAAATGCCGAGCATAGACTTTGTTTTGTATTAATAGAAAAAACAACAGTAATAGGTTATGCGGTTCTTGATATTTTAGATGAAGAATATGACTTATTAAAAATAGCCATAGACATAAGTAAGCGAAGGCAGGGGTTTGCTACAATTTTATTTAATTATATTAAGGCGAATGCAAAAATACAAGGGATAAATAAAATATCTTTGCTGGTTAGACAAAGCAACACTGAGGCAAAAAACTTATATATTAAATTAGGTTTTAAAGAAATTGCACTTAGAAAACATGCATATCCTGATGGCGAACACGGAATTTTTATGTGTACTAATGTTTAAAATTTTTTTAAATTTTCTACAAATTAGGTTCTTAACATAAATCATTATTCAGAAAAATTTAAAATAGGCATTAATTATTCAGTACAAGGTAGCGGAAAGCCGGTATTATTTTTGCATGGCTGGGGTGGCAATCAATTAAATTTTAAAGGTGTAATTGACTATTTGCTTTTTAGAGGTGAACAACATAAGTGCATTAATTTAGATTTTCCGCCTTTTGGCCATAGCACAAAATCCGACAACTCTTTAACCATATATGATTATGCAGATATGGTTTATGACCTTATAAAAGCATTAAATATTGACAATTTAAGTATTGTAGGACATTCATTTGGTGGCAGGGTAGCGCTAATAATTGCTTCACAGTATCCCGAAATTTTAAATAAATTAATATTAGTTAATAGCGCCGGAATTAAGCCTCGCTTTAACTTAATTAAAAAACTAAAAATTGCTGTATATAAAACAGCAAAATTTTTAAATTTAAAACACATTTTAAAAATTAATTTGACAAAATTTGGCTCATCAAATTACAAAGATTTAGATAACGTGATGAAACAGACTTTTATTAACATTATAAATGCGGATTTAACCGATTTAATACCGCTAATTAAAGCAGACACACTTATATTTTGGGGCAAAAAAGACCGTGAAACCCCGATCTATATGGCAAAAAAATTACATAAACTAATTTTTGGTAGTAAACTTGTTATTTGTAACGGAGGGCATTATTCGTATTTAGATTGCTTTAACATATTTTTAAATAATATCATAATATTCTTAAATAGAGGTAACTCGTGAATATTTTTTGTGGTTTAAATTTTGTGAAACTAATTCTTTGTGCTATTTCTAATAGTATACTAGTGTGCTTTATAGCATATAAATTTTTACAGATTTTTCAATTATTAAATTATAAAAGTGCCAATTTTTTAAAAACACTTTTTAATAAAAATAGTAAAACTTTAATTCGTGTTTTAATTCTAAGTTTAATTACAATATATTGCACTATGGCTACTTATATACTACTAGAAAGGCATAGTGGCGAATTTTTAAATTACTTGCCGATTTTATATTACATATATTTTTTTAGTGTTTATATTTATGACATTCACAAGGAAAATAAAAAAATTAAGTTAAAATATACTTCAAGAGTAGTAAGATTGTTGATTTGTTTTGGATTAATAATTGCCATAAACACATTAGTGCTTGTTGCTATTTCATTTACCATATTATCACATTTACAGTACATTATATTGGCAATAACACCTATACTTATACCATTGCAAATTTTGCTTGCAAATATGTTATTACAGCCGATTGAACTACTAATAAAACGATTTTACATAATAAAAGCAAAACGAAAACTGGCTGGTTTGAAGAACTTAATTAAAATTGGCATTACTGGTAGTTATGGTAAAACCAGCACAAAATTCATCTTAAAAACTTTGCTAGATGAAAAATATAAAGTTTGTGTTACGCCGGCTAGTTTTAATACGCCAATGGGGATTACAAAAACAATTTTAAATGCTTTACTGCCTGATACGGATATTTTTATTGCAGAAATGGGCGCAAGACACTCGGGTGATATAAGATATTTATGTGAACTTATCAAGCCCGAACACGCAATATTAACTTCAATTGGCAACCAGCATTTAGAAACATTTAAAACGATAGAGAATATTACTCATACAAAATATGAATTAATAGAAAATTTGTCAGTTAATGGAATTGCAGTATTTAATGGCAATGATAAATTAGTAAAATCATTATATGAAAAAACAAATTTATCGGGCAAAATTTATACTGCGCTTAATGATAAACAGGCTTTTATAAGCGCCGAAAATGTTGTAGTAACCGAAAATGGTACTACATTTGATTTAAATATAGATAAAAACATAATAACTTGCCACACATTATTATTAGGCGAACACAATATTGAAAACCTTATTATGGCGGTCGCACTTAGTTACAAATTAGGACTATCAATAAAAGAAATAATAAATGGCATAGATAAAATCAAACCGATTGAACATAGGCTTGAACTGATAAAGACAGAGAGTGGAGTAATTATTCTAGATGATTCATACAATGCTAGTGTGGTTGGTACGGAGCAAGCACTAAAAGTATTATCAAAATTTAATCACCGTAGGGTTGTAATGACGCCAGGCATTATTGAACTCGGCAGTATTGAAAAGCAAGAAAATTATAAGTTAGGCTCTAAAATTGCTACTGTTGCAGACTTAGTATTAATAGTAAATAAAATTCATTCACAAGAAATTAAACAGGGCCTAATTGACAGTGGATTTAATAAAAAAAATATTTTAAAATTTGATACTCTAATATCGGCACAAACAGAATTTAAAAACATTTTAAATGCAGGTGATGTGTTACTTATTATGAATGATTTGCCCGATAATTTTATATAATTTTAATAAACAAAATGTATAAATATACAATTTCATAAATAATATACAAAATACAAATTAACATAAAGGAATATAAAAAAATGAAAAAAAATATTATTGTAATTTATGGTGGTAAAAGTGTAGAACACGATATATCAATTATTACTGGACTGCAAGTTGTGCATAACGCTTCAAATGAATATAATATTATTCCTATTTATATTGATAGACAAGGCAAATGGTACACGGGTAAAAAATTTATAGACATTAATATTTATGCAGATTTTAAATCTAATAATAAAGTGCAAAAAACTGAGGTTGTAATATTACCGAGTTCAAATTTTTTATATAAAAAAAGTGGCAAAGCATTCAAACAATATATAAAAATTGATTGTGTAATTTTGGCTATGCATGGACTAAATGGAGAAGATGGTACACTACAAGGACTTTTAGAATTATCTGGTATACCTTACACTTCTTCCGGTACGCTGGGTGCTTCATGTGCAATGGATAAAATTGTTATGAAAATGCTTTTTAGTGCGTGTGGACTTAATATTTTGCCATACACTTGGATTTTGCGTGAAGAATTTAATGTTAATAGCGAAAAAGTTTTATTAGATATAGAAAACAAATTGAATTATCCTATTATTGTTAAACCTTCTAATTTGGGCAGTAGTATAGGTATAACTATTAGCAATAATCGCACGGAACTTAAACATTCAATAGATATTGCTTGTTATTATGATAGTAGAATTATACTAGAAAAAGCATTGACAAATTTTAAAGAAATAAACTGTTCTGCATTAGGAACTTCCGACAATGTAATGGTTTCAGAATGTGAAGAACCTGTTAATTGGCATAAGTTTTTGTCATTTGAAGATAAGTATATCAAAGGTAATGGCAAAAATAAAGGTATGCACAATTTGGCACGGATTTTGCCTGCTAATATAACACAGGAAATTAAAATTTTGATACAAAATTATACTTGTACAGTGTTTAAAACCTTTGAATGCAAAGGAGTAGTGAGGGTTGATTATTTAATAGACAATACAACAAATGCGGTTTATATAAACGAAATTAATACGATACCGGGTTCTTTTGCATTTTACTTATGGGAAGAAAGCAAAATTAAATTCTCTAAACTTATTACTACACTTATAGAAATTGCGGATAATGCTTACAAGCAAAAAAACAAAAATGAATATGCCTACAATTCTGAGGTACTAAAAAAATTTGCGGTAAAATCAAAATAAAATAAATGACATATTATAAAAAATCTTGTAATAAACTGTGTTCACAAAGTGCTTTGATATGTTAAATTGCTTGTTTAATACCACTCTTTATGTTATTATAAATAGAGGCAAAAAATGATTTCAAAATTATTATATGACAATGTGGCATCTTTAAATGACAAATTAATTTGCACACTAATTATTTTAGCGACAGTTATTTTTGTGATAGGCAGTATTTTTTATATTATTAAAATGGCAAAAGTGCAAAAAAAGTTACGCACTTCTTCTGTTTTGATAAAACTTTCTAATTCTAAAATAGGGTATATAACACTTTCGGTTATAGCGGTTTTGGCTTCAATATTTTTTATTTGGAAAGTGTTAAATGTTAATGAAATTATTTTAACAACATTATATATTTCTGGATCTATAATGTGCGTTTCTGTTTGCGCTATGTTTATAATAAGAATAACCGCAAATGCTGGTGTAACACAAAATGGAATTTATTTGTTTTCTAAGTTTATACAGTGGGAAAATCTGCATGATTTTTACATTAATGAGAAAAAATGCAAAGTTGTATTAAGTACAAATTGGAAAGGTCCGCTGTCGCTTATTGGTACAACATTTCCGCTGGAATTTGATAAAGACAAATTAGAACTACTCAAAAAAATACTAACCGAAAATAGAAACAAATTTTTTGCCAACTTAGAAATTAGGTAGTTTAAAGTATTTAACATAAATTCATTGACTTTAATTCATTATTTAATATATAATTAGTCATAATAAATAATAATTTATTAATAAATTAATTAACATTTTAAGTTTGGAGCGCTAATGATTAACAAAGAGGTTGCTGTATTAGAATTTGGTTCATCTAAAATTACTGTAACTGTTGGCTCGCGAGATGTTAACAATACTTTTAATATAAGAGCAAAAGGCGAAGCCCCATATGAAGGTTTTGCAGACGGCAATTTTTTAAGCCCCGAAAATTTAAAGAGTTCAATTAATACCGCACTTACTCTTGCGGAAAAGAACCTTCAAACTAAAATAAAAAATTTATATATTGGTGTACCTGGCGAATTTTCTTATTCTATATGTAAAAATGGCTCACTAACTTTTAAAAAGAAAACACGCATTACAGAAAAACTTATTGACTCGGTTTATACAGTGGCAGATGATTTTTCAAAAAATTCCGATTACACAATTATTAGCGTTACGCCTGTATATTTTACCTTAGATGATAACCGACGATTTACTAACTCGCTTGGACTTGTAACTAAACAGTTAAGTGTAAATGCCTCTTATGTGTTAGCCGAAAATAGGTTCATTAACACAGTAAACAAATTGTTATCCGAACTGAAACTTGAAGGCGTGTACTATTTATCAGAACCGCTTTGCACAGCGCTTAATGTTTTGGATACCGAAAATAGAGAGCGTTATGCAATACTCATAGATTGCGGATTCACAACAACAACAGTGTGTTTAATAAAGGGTGAAGGACTGCTATTATTAAACTCATTTTCATTAGGTGGTGGCTACATAACTTCTGACCTTGCCGAATGTTTAAATCTTACATTTGACCAAGCCGAATCATTAAAACGTAAAGTAATTTTAAGTTTAAATGCAAGCGAAAGCGATATTTACGAAGCGGCAATCAGTGCTACTTCAACAAAGCCTATATCAACTAAAACTACAAACGAAATTGTATCGGCTAGGGTGGAAATGATAGGGAAAACAATCTTAAAATGTCTTGCATCGGCAGAATATAAATATCCAGATTATATTCCAATTAACATTACGGGCGGTGGAATTAGTTACATAAAAGGAATTAAAGATTTTTTATCTAAACTTACAGGACGCGAAATTTGCATTGTATCGCCAGAGGATCCAGACCTTAGTAAACCGGATTACTCATCATTCGTTGGATTACTTGATATGGCTCTTAAACAAAATGAATATGCTTCAAAAGGCTTTTTACAAAATATATTCAGTAAACACAATAGATAAAATCGGAGGAACAATTTAATGAATAACATAAACCAAAATTATCAGGTAGCAAGCATTAAAGTAGTAGGTATTGGTGGCGGAGGTAATAATGCTGTTAACCGAATGGTTGCCGCCGGAATTACCAGTGCGCAATTTGTAGCCATAAATACAGATAAACAAGCGTTACTTATGAGTAAGGCACCTACTCAAATTGCAATAGGCGAAAAACTTACAAAAGGTTTAGGCGCAGGTGCAGATCCAGATATTGGTCAAAAGGCAGCAGAAGAAAGTCGCTCTCAAATTGCCGAACTTCTTAAAGATACCGATCTTGTATTTATTACAGCAGGTATGGGTGGTGGTACTGGAACAGGTGCAGCACCGGTTATTGCAAGTATAGCCAAAGAAATGGGTATTCTTACAATTGCGGTTGTAACAAAGCCTTTTAGTTTTGAAGGCAAGATTAGAATGAAAAATGCAGATATTGGAATTGAAGCATTAAGAAAATGCGTTGATACGATTGTTATAATTCCTAATGACAAACTTATGCGTATAGTTCCAAAAGGCACTGCTATGGTAGAGGTATTTAGATATGCTGATGAAGTTTTACGCCAAGGTATTCAAGGTATTTCCGATTTAATTGTTTCCCCTTCACTTATTAATTTAGACTTTGCCGATGTAAAAACAACTATGAAAAATAAAGGTATGGCACATATGGGTATTGGTCGCGCTAAGGGCGAAAATAAGACTATGGAGGCCGTTAGACAAGCCGTTGCCAGCCCATTATTAGAAACCACTATTGAAGGTGCAAAGGGTGTTATTCTCAACTTCAAAGGCGGGCTTGATATTCCGCTTGATGAAGTATATGAAGCCGCAAATGCAGTGCGAGATGTAGTTGACCCAGATTGCAATATTATATTTGGAATGGGAATTGATGATTCTTTTGAAAATGAAGAAGTTGAAATTACAGTTATTGCCACTGGCTTTAATGCTCCTGGTGCAATTGCTGAAAGCGTTAAAACAGAAGAAAAAAATGAGAGCCGAAAACCGAATGCTTTTGGCTATGATTCGCAAAGATATCAAGAATTTTTGGCTTCTCAATTTACAATTCCAGGCAAAAGTTTGTTTGGAAATACAATAACAAAACAGTTTGAACAAAAAACTGAACAACAGCCTGCACAAGTAGTTGCTTCGCCTGAGATAAAGCCAACTATGACTTCAAGAGTAAAAATTGAAGAGTCTAGCGTTCCGCCATTTTTACGTAAATTAAGAAATAAGTAAAATTTATTAATTTTGGCAAATGTTTTATATGAGAATGATGATTTAATTTGGAGTATTACATTTTTGTACATAATTATTTAAGAACAGATTTATTCTGTTCTTTTTTTGCGTTTATAAATTGTTATAATAATTTATACAAATTAAAGCGGTGTGTTATGACAATATATATTGAATGTGTACTTTTTGATAATCTTGTTATAAATACTTTAATATTATTTTTGACTGGTAATGCATTAAAAATAAAAGTTAAACCGCTAAGATTATTTTTTTCTGCACTACTAGGCACTGCTTTTGCTTTTGTAATGCCATTAATCACCTTACCTACAATATTGTTACTTATGGTAAAATTTATTATAGGTTTACTTATGGTGCTTACAGCATTTTATTTTAAGCGTGTAGCGTACTATTTAATTGCGTTTTTGATATTTTTAGTTTTTACTTTTATAATGGGCGGAATGTGTATTGGAATGTTGTTAGTTTTAGATCCTCAATTTACATTATCAGCCAACTTGAACTATCAATCGAATATTCCCGTTGGGTTAATTTTAGGGCTAGTCAGTGGTTTTTTTTGGCTGATGTATAAACTTATAAACTATTTACTCCGTAAAAAACAAACTGATGCTTATGTTTATAAAATTAAAATCATTAATCAAGAAAAAGAATTGGACTGCAATGCATTTTTGGATACTGGAAATCAAATTTACGACAAAATATCGGGTAAAGGAATTAGCGTAATTACTATGAATTTGTTTGAAAAACTTTTTAATAGAGAAGTGCTTATAAAAGTTTTATGCGGACAAACGCCTATTAACAATTCATATTTTGCTAATTTTAGTGGAATAAGCGAAAAGCATAGTCGTATGCTAATATTTAATGTAGAAAAAATTTTGATATACTTTGATACTTCTGTGAATATAATAGACAAACCATATTTGGCAGTAAACTTGCGAAATTTTAGAATTTTTGGCGACTGCGAAATTTTACTACACCAAAGTATTATTGAAAGAAAAAATGTTGTATAAAAAATTCAAAAGGAGAACTTATGTTTAACATTAAAGAAAAAATCATTCAATTAGTAGCGAAAATTTTTGAACCTGATTTTAGTATTGATGAGGAACTAATTTATTACATTAGCGGTAGTGAGGCACTTGCAAAACCGCTTACAAAAATTGAAGAAGAAGAACTAATTAAAGAATGGGGGATTGATAGTGACTATGTGCGTGCTAAACTCATTGAACATAATTTGCGATTGGTAGTGTTTATTGCTAAAAAATTTGAACATACCGGTGCGGAAATAGAAGATTTAATATCTATTGGAACGATGGGATTAATTAAAGCAGTAAAAACTTTTAATTTTAGCAAAAACATTAAACTAGCAACTTATGCTACTCGTTGTATTCAAAATGAAATTTTAATGTATTTAAGGCGTACGGTAAAATTAAGAGCAGAAATTTCGTTAGATGAACCGCTTGCGTTAGATTTTGATGGCAATGAACTATTAATTGCTGACGTGTTGGGCACAGAAAGCGATGCGATGCCTAAAAATATGGAAAAAGAAGTAGAAAAGGAAATACTTATAAAATCACTTGAAAAACTTAAAGAAAAAGAGATGTTAATTATAAAATGGCGGTATGGTTTAAATGGTTGTACCGAAAAAACTCAAAAAGAAGTTGCCGAAATGATGGGTATTTCACAATCTTATATATCTCGCTTAGAAAAGCGTATTCTTATTAGACTAAAAAAAGATATTGATAAACTATTATAAAATGTTATTCCGCCTTCGCTACCGCTAGGTGGAAATTATCATCGCATAAAGTTGTTATTTTAATCGCTTTCTGTGCAAACAGAACCCCGATGCGACCACTGGTGCTATTGGGAACCTGTTTGCACAGAAATCATCTTAAAATTCCTAACTTTATGCTACTTCACCTTTCTATTCAAAGATACAGCAATAATATATCTTTATTTAAGCAGGACACGCTAAGCAGTATAAACGCAAAGATTTTTAAATAATTTTACTTAAAACAGGTTCTGACGCGTATGTATACGCTAGGTGGTTCTGTTTTAAGCAAAAGTGTTAAAAAGATTGCGTTTTTATGATGAAAAGTTCCGCTCGTCCGTTATGCGAGCGGAATAAATTAACCGTCTATTATGTGTTTTATATGGTCTATCGCATTTTTTTCTAGTCGGCTAACTTGTGCTTGTGAAATTCCAACTTCATCGGATACTTCAATTTGAGTTTTTCCATCATAATACCTTAAAAATAAAATTTCTTTTTCGCGTCTGTTTAATTTTACTAATGCATTTTGCAATGTAACACTTTCTAACCAACTGTCAGAATTATTTTTATTGTCAGATATTTGATCCATTAGTTTTACTGTTTCTGTTCCATCATGATATACAGGGTCAAATAGTGAAAGCGGTTCGCTAATTGCATCTAAGGCACATGCAACTTCTTTCATAGGTAATTCAATGTCCTTTGCTATATCTTCTATTGAAGGTTCGGCTTCGCTTTCAATAAGCAATTTTTCGCGTGATTTTAATGCTTTATATGCTGTATCACGCATACTGCGACTAACACGCACACTGCTATTATCTCTTAAATATCGTCTGATTTCACCTATAATCATTGGTACAGCATAGGTAGAAAACCGAACATTTAATTCGGTGTTAAAATTTTCCATAGCCTTAATAAGACCTATACAGCCAACTTGAAATATGTCATCAATATTCTCTTTTCTATTCATAAAACGCTGTACAACGCTTAATACAAGACGCATATTGCCAATTATAAATTCGTGCCGTGCTTCTTTATCGCCTTGCTTGACTTTTTGCATCAATTCGGTAATTTGTTTATTTTTAAGCATTGGCAGGGTAGAAGTGTTAACCCCGCAAATTATAACTTTGTTAGACATTTTGTTCTCCTAAAATTTTTGAACAAAGATATAATATCCATTCTTACAAATTTTTATACATTTGCAATTTTTTGGAAATATAAAATAGAAAAAGGCAAATTGGATAAAATTATCATATAAATCATTGAAATTATATTAAATTTATGATATAATTTTCTTATATATTTTACGAAGGCGCAGTATTCTAGTCAGTTATTTGTATGGTGAAGGCGAGGAAGAGCGTTATATGGCACATCGATGAACCTTCTTGTGTTTGCCCTGATTGCCCAAATTGGGGTGAATGCTGGAAGAAAGAATAGTGGGCGGTTCATAACGGCATATGGAAGGCGTACCCAATATTCGCGGAGACCTATTATGGTGATAGTTGATATTATTACTGTTTAGGATTAAACCTGTGATGCGGCAAAATTTAGCTGTGTACAGTGTAGCCTGCCTTGAGTGAGATTATGTGAATTTAATGTCGTAAATATTTTTGGTGGCCACTAGAAATGTTTATCTGGTTAATGAAACTGATTTTGCGAAAAAGGCTAGTTATATAGATAACTGTCAAGGAAAGCTTCTAGACTGTAAAATATTCATATTAGGGATTACAATGTGGTCTGAGTGGCAATTCAGTCTGTTAATTAGTAATGTTAACACTTTTGCCTTAAAAGGAAACTGCTTGTTTGGTGACAGCAAGTGGCAATAGGGGAAAACCTACTGAACCTAAGCCGCAAGGTTTACTTAATATGGAGCCTTCGTAAATATATATATTTATATAATGCACATATATTGTGTATTATATACGTATAACACACAATATATATTAAAGGGATAATATGAAAAATAGATTAAGCACTAGCAAACAGTCTGAACAAGTAGAAATTAAACAACAAAATGTCATTGCGGTTATGCCACAAGTTACTAATCAAACTATTGTTAATGTTGCGAAATCGCCAGTTAAAAGTGCTATTGTAAACAATAACAAAAAAATTACTAAAAAGTTTAGCAACCTAAAATGGCCACTTCAAATTGGTGTTTTAACTCTTGCGTTATCTTTACTTTTTAGCGTAATATCCGAAATTATTCTTTCGGGTGCAGGCATAATAATTGCGATATTTTTAATTTTAATATTAATGATTGTTAGCATTATGTTTGATATGTTAGGTGTTGCTGCGGCAGCGTGTCTTGAAGAACCATTACTTGCTATGGCTGCAAAAAAAATAGTCGGGGCCAGAGAGGCTATTGCGCTTGTAAAAAATGCAGATAAAGTTTCTAGTTTTTCATCTGATGTAATCGGTGATATTTGTGGTATTTTAAGCGGTGCCGCAGGTGCTGCACTTGCACTTAATATTATTAATTCTATTGGTGGCGATATAGTTATAGGCACAATTGTTAGTAGTATTATTGCTGCCTTTATGGTGCTTGGCAAAGCACTTTGCAAGGGATTTGCATTTGAAAACTCTGAAACGATTGTACTGTTTGCTGGTAAGATAATAAGTTTTTTTAGAGGAATGTTTAAAGCAATTTTTAAAAAGAAATAATTTTTTAATTATGAATTTTGAAGCGTTAGCGACTTATAATTTTGCATTTTATTTTCTACATTTAACTTTATAAATTGGTATTACAAGTTATATTATTACATATATTAAATAAGCAAAGAGGTAAGATGAAAGTTAGCGTTCCAAGCATAGTTATATATTTGATTTCCACTTTATTAATCATATATGGGGCTTTTGAGTATTTTTCGGCTACAAATGAATTTATTACAATAGCACTACTCGTAGTTGTTATTGTTATTGTATTTTTAACTACTATGTTTTATTCCCAAAAAAATGTTCCTGCTTTTAGAACATGTTTTTTGCTTATTGCTATCGGAGGTATAATAGTTTTCTTATATTACATATTACAAAGATTAGGTGTAACACAACATTTTTCATCAATCACCGATATAAAAGAATTTATACTGTCAACAGGCAGTTTTGGTGTGTTTGTTTATATTTTTATTTCATTTTTGCAAGTAACTTTTATTCCTATTCCAGCAATGGTTACTGTATTAGCCGGTGTTGCGATTTATGGTCCATTTTGGGCTTCAATATTAAGCCTTATTGGAATAATGCTTGGCGCAATGACGGCATTTATTTTAGGAAAAATATTTGGATTTAGATTAATTAAATGGGTTGTTGGCGATGACAGTGCGCATAAATACGCTAAAATGCTAAATAAAAAAGGCAAATTTCTACTTATTGCAATGTTTTTATTACCTATTTTTCCCGATGATTTATTATGCTTAGTGGCAGGTACTACCGAAATGTCTTATGGATTTTTCTTTTTAGCAAACTTAATTACAAGACCGGTTGCTATTTTTCCCATAGCATATTTTGTTAGCGGGACGCTAGTGCCGTATAGTGGCTGGGGTCTTTATGTTTGGCCAATTATAATAATTTTGCTTGGAGTAACTATATTTTTATTCTATAAATATCAAGATAAATTAGAAAAATTTATATACAAGATATTAAAAATTAAAAATAAATAATTTGCCTATGTTATTTAAATAATGTTTGTAACGATTTTAAAATACCATTTCGTGGACTTGTTTTGCATTTTTGATTTTAATTCTTCTGTTTGTTTTTTTATTAATTCATCTTTTATGTTTTTTGCTTTTTCAATCTGTGTATTATTTTCATCTTTATTTAAGTTTATATTCTCTAAATATATTTTTATTGATGTGCTTTCTTCTGTTAATATTTGTTCTGTTTTAGGATTTTTTATAGTGGCTTTAATAAAATACTCATTGTATGTTTTGGGTTTTATTGTTTTGTCAGTATATTTAACTGTTTCGGCGGTATTTGTAATAACTGAAAGGATTGTTTCTTTAATGCCTTCTTTACGCACTATTTCATATGTTACATAATTTTCGGGAGTAAAAGTTATTACGGGTAAACCGAAAACAATTTCTACATTAAAATTTTTAATATTAAGTTCCATAAAATTTTTTGAAATTTCCTGTGGTAGATTTTTAGTACTAAAAATTTCTGTGGTTACATACCTATCTGGTATAAAATCATTTGCTAATAATACTTTTTGATTTTCAGCAAGTTCTTTATTATCTATTTTTTGTTCAATAACTGTTTCGGGAACGGTAAACGCCGGCGGGGTGTTTTTTGAATAAAGTTTTTTATAAATTTCACGCGACATAATACTTGGGTATGTTCCTCCATTACAATTATCAGGCATTTTTGTGTTTTGTGGCGCTCCATACCAAATACACATAGTATGTTGTGTGGTATAGGATAAATTCCACGCATCTGAATTGCCACTGTCTGTACCTACCGTACCTGTTTTTGATGCCACGTCAAAATTTAATGAATTTAATTTTTTTGCTGTGCCATCGATTACAGCAGTTTTTAATACATCGGTTATTAAATAAGCAGTATCTTCACCCATAATTTTTATGGGATTTTTAGTATTTTCATATAATGTTTTGCCATTTTCATCAACTAGTTTACGCACAAATGAAACTGGTATAAAATTTCCGCCATTAGCAAAACTCATATAACTATTTGCCATTTGTAACGGGGTAACACCATATGTAAATCCGCCTAAACTTAGTGCTAAATTATTGTCGTTAGGTGCAAAACAAATTCCACTTTTTTCCGCAAAAGTTTTTGCGCGTTCTATGCCTACATAACTCAAAGTTTTAACCGCTGGAATATTTTTAGATTCTGCTATTGCTTTGCGTACACTTATCCAACCGCTAAAATCATTTTTGACATTTTGAGGAGTGTAACCGCTAATGTCTATTGGTTCATCAAGTATTGGTGTTGCTGGTGTAATAAGTCGATATTCAAAGGCGGGGGCGTAAACCAGAATAGGTTTAATTGCAGAGCCGGGTTGCCTTTTTACGGTAGAAACATTTTGCGTGCCTTTGCCTATAAAAGCATTGACTCCGCCTGTTTTGTTATCTAAAATAACTACCGCATTATCTATAACCTCGTTTTTTGGGTATAATTCCGGATTTGAAACGATATCTCGTACATCCTCAGTTAAGTTTTTATCTAAATATGTATAAATTTTAATACCTGACATAATCAGTTCACGTTCCGTTAAATTTAACAGATCTGCACTTTCGCTAAGCGCCGCCGCTGCATAAGTATTACTTTGTTCTAATTCTTTAAGAGTAGAATTAGATATCTTTAATTCAGTATTAATCGCTTTTTGATATTCAGAATTAGTTATGTGTTTGTCTTCAAGCATTTCGTTTAAAACCAAATTTCGCCGACTTAAACATTTATCAGGATTGTAAAGTGGCGAATATAATCTTGGCGATTTTATCATAGCGGCAAGCATAGCGCTTTCAGCAATATCTAATTCTTTGGCACTTTTGTTAAAAAAGTTTTGTGAAGCAGATTCTATACCGTATGAATTATTACCAAAATATATTACATTCAAATATGTTTCCAAAATATCGTTTTTTGAGAATTGTGCTTCAAGTTTTTTAGTTAGTAGCATTTCGGTTAGTTTGCGGGTTAAGGTTTTTTCCCCTGTTAAATGAGTGTTTTTTATGAGTTGCTGGCTAATTGTTGAACCACCTTGCAAATCATTTGGATTTGCAATATTATGAAATATCGCTTTTGCAATTCTGCCATAGTTTAATCCATTATGACTGTAAAATCGCTTGTCTTCTATACTGATAAATGCGTTTAACGTATATTCAGGTAATTCAGATAGATTAGCGGTCGCTCTGTGTGAATACAACTGCTGGTCTAATAGAGCATCATTATTATCATAAATTTCGGTTTTTGCATAGACTTCTAAAAGTTTGGATTTGTCAAACTCCACATTTGCGTTTGTGTTTAAAATTTGTGTACCCATATAAAATATTGCAGAGGCAGATATTGCACCCACAAGCAAGATTAATATTATAATAATTTTAAGTATTTTACGCATATTTGATAATTTGCCTTTTATTTGTACTTAATTAGTATTACTAAATTATTAATAAATATTAGACATATAAGTTGAAAATTTTTTAAATTAATTGTATAATTAAATAGCAAAATTTTGTTTGTTAATGCTTTTGTCATATAGAGGATTTATGAATACCAAACTTTACCATATAGTTACATACGGTTGCCAAATGAATGTGCATGAATCCGAAAAAATTGCAGGGCAACTTTACGCACTTAGTTACACTGCAACTGACAATATAGAGTTAGCCGATATTATTATATTTAACACTTGTTGCATTAGAGAAAGTGCAGAAACTAAGGAAATAGGCAATATTGGTGCTGTAAAAACCATTAAAAAATCAAGGCCCAATGTTATTGTAGCAGTTGTTGGTTGTATGACACAGCAAAAAGGTTTTGCTGAAAATTTAATAAAAAAATTTCCCTTTATTAACATTGTACTTGGCACACACAACATAAATAAATTATCTAATTCAATACTTAGCGTGCTTAATGACAGAAAACGAATAAACGAAATAATAGATTCTTGTGACTATACAGATAAAAATGTACCGATAATACGCGATCGTACGCTTAATGCATGGGTAAATATAATGTATGGTTGCAATAACTTTTGCACATATTGCATTGTACCTTATGTTCGCGGTAGAGAAGTAAGCCGACTAACCGAAGAAATTTTACAAGATGTCAAAGAACTTGTCCAGCAGAAAAATTATAAAATAATAACGCTACTTGGACAAAATGTAAATTCATATTCTTCATCTTTAAATGGCGAAAAAGTAGATTTTGCTAAACTTTTACGACTTATAAACAATATAGAGGGGGAGTTCAGAATTAAATTTATGACTTCGCACCCAAAAGATTTATCTAATGAATTAATTAGTGCTATTAAAGAATGTAAAAAAGTTAGCAAATATTTACATTTACCCGTTCAGTCCGGTAGCACACAAGTACTTAAACGTATGAATAGGCGATATACTAGGGAACATTATTTAAATTTAATTGAAAAATTACGTACAAAAATTCCCGATATAGCGCTTTCTACTGATATTATTGTTGGGTTTCCGGGCGAAACGGAAAAAGATTTTGAAGATACTTGCGATTTAATACAAAAAGTTAGATATAATGGTGCATTTGTATTTATGTTTTCCAAGCGTAGCGGTACTGTTGCGGAAACAATGCCCAACCAAATTGAACTGGCGGTTAAACGCGAACGCATTCATAGACTACTTGAAATTCAAAAACAAATTAACAACAAAATGGCTGATGAAGAAATAGGTAAAAAGTTTGAAGTGCTTATAGAAGAAGTTACCGAAAAAGAAGCAATCGCCAGCACTTCATTTGGAAAAGTTGTGCGAATTAAAGATGCAAATTTGCGTGTTGGCTCAATTGTTGATATTATAGTTACAAATGTAAAAGGCTCTAAACTAATAGGCGAAGTTTATTTAGGAGAATAAAAATGGCACTTTCACCAATGATGCAACACTATTTGCAAAAAAAAGAAGAATATAAGGATTCATTACTTTTTTATAGGCTGGGCGATTTTTATGAAATGTTTTTTGATGATGCGATTACCGCATCAAAAGCACTTGATTTAACGCTTACAGGTAGGGATTGCGGACTTGCCGATCGCGCACCGATGTGCGGTGTACCATATCACGCAGTTAATGGCTATATCGCAAAACTTATTGACCAAGGATATAAAGTTGCAATATGTGAACAGATAACCGAACCAAATGGAAAAACACTTGTTGAACGCGATGTAATAAGAGTTATTACCGCCGGCACATTAATTGAAGATGGCTTGCTTGATGAACGCAAAAATAATTTTATAATATCGGCATATTCTGGCGAGCAGAGTTTAGGACTAGCGTGGGCAGATATTTCTACTGGCGAATTTTATATTTCGGAAGAAAAAAATCTTGATGAACTGAATGGTGCTTTACTTAGAATAAATCCTTCCGAAATTATTGCAAACGATGAAATGTTTTTAAAAAGTTATGATCTTCCCGCAGTAAAAACCGCCTCAGTACCTAAATTTAGTAATTTTTATAATTGGTCATACGAATATAACCAAGCTTATAAAGTGCTTAAAACACAATTAAAAGTGCATTCGCTTACTGTTTTTGATTGTGAAGATAGTACTAATGCAATTTGTGCGGCTGGTGCATTAATCGAATACTTAAATCAAACTCAAAAACGCAGTTTGTCACATATAAATCGTATTAATTTAGTACGAGATGACAGTTTTATGTATTTAGATAATATATCTCGTACAAATTTAGAAATTACCGAAACTTTGCGTGATAAAAAAAGACGTGGTTCGCTACTTTGGCTTATTGACCAAACTGAAACAAGTATGGGCGCACGCAAATTGCGTAGTTATTTAATGCAACCGCTTGCAAAGCGTGAAGATATTAATTATAGGCTTAGCGGGGTTGAAGAACTCACCAAAAAAACTTTACTGCGTGAGTCAGTCAAACAACTTCTTTCAAAAGTCAGCGATATAGAAAGGCTTTCTGGTAAAATTGCTTATGGCAATGTTAATCCGCGTGATTGTATTGCACTAAAAAACTCGCTAGAAATTTTACCAAATTTAAAAAGTGTTTTAGAAAATTTTGACAGTCAAATTTTTTGTGAAATTAATTCAAATATTTTAGATTTTTCGGAAACTGTAAATTTAATAAGTTCCGCTATAAATGACGACCCGCCAGCACTACTTAAAGATGGGGGTTATATAAAGGCGGGTTATAGTAACGAACTTGATGAGATAAAATCGGCTTCTACTGATGGTAAAAATTGGATTGTAGCACTTGAAAACGAAGAACGCACCCAAACAGGTATTAAAAACCTTAAAATCAGTTATAATCGTATATTCGGTTATTATATTGAAGTATTAAATTCACAACGCGAATTAGTGCCTTATAGATATCAACGCAAACAAACAGTTGCTAATGCCGAAAGATATATTACACAAGAACTAAAAGCAATGGAAGAAAAAATTTTAGGAGCGGAAGAAAAATCCTTAAAATTAGAATTACAATTATTTGAAGATTTGCGTGCAAAATTACTGCAAAAAGTTAGTGATTTACAAATTACCGCTTCACAAATTGCACTACTTGATACTCTTTATTCTTTTGCAACAGTTTCAGTTAAAAATAATTATGTTCGTCCTATAATGACCGCTGAAAATATTAAAATTGTAAATGGTAGACACGCAGTTGTAGAGGCGTTACTTAAAGATGAACAATTTGTGCCTAATGATACTGAATTGAATAATACGGATAATCGTATTATGGTTATTACTGGTCCTAATATGGCGGGCAAGAGTACATATATGAGGCAAGTTGCACTAATTGTTTTAATGGCTCATATAGGCTGTTTTGTACCAGCGGATTACGCAGAAATTGCATTAACGGACCGTATATTTACACGTGTGGGGGCTAGTGATAACTTAGCATTTGGACAAAGTACATTTATGGTAGAAATGACTGAGGTCGCCAATATTTTACACAATGCAACAAGCAAAAGTTTGCTTATTTTAGATGAAATAGGGCGAGGCACTTCTACGCTTGATGGGTTAAGCATTGCTTGGGCTGTTATTGATTATGTGGCAAAACATATTAATGCTAAAACACTGTTTGCAACGCATTATCACGAGTTAACCGAACTTGAAGGTATGCTTGATGGCGTTAAAAATTATCGAATTAATGTAAAAGATTTGGGCGGTACGATTGCTTTTTTGCGTAAAATCGTGCGTGGTGGCACTAATAAAAGTTTTGGTATAGAAGTTGCCGCACTTGCTGGGCTTCCTAACGAAGTAATTTTAAATGCAAAAAAGATTTTGCAAAAAATAGAAAGTTCTGATATCGTATCAAATTTTTCTCTTAATAGTTTAAAAGAGAATACTGTTACCAATGATAATAAAAATAGTAAAAAATCTTGCGAAATTGAAGTGCTTAATATGTTAAAAGAAATAAATATAAACGCATTAACCCCATTTGATGCTATGGTTATTGTTGCAGATTTACAACACAAATTAAATAAGGAGTAAAAAATGCAAAAGATTAACATTTTAGATAGTTCCATTTTTAATAGAATTGCTGCGGGTGAGGTTGTAGATCGCCCTGCCGCTATTGTTAAAGAACTTATAGAAAACAGCATTGATGCTGGTGCTACAAAGATTACACTGGAAATATTTGAAGGCGGAATAAAGCGAATTAAAGTAGGCGATAACGGCTCGGGCATTTATGAAGAAGATTTACCGCGTGCTTTTATGCCACACGCCACAAGCAAAATTAAATTTGCCGAAGATTTAGAAAAAATTGGCACGCTTGGTTTCCGAGGTGAAGCACTAGCAAGTATTGCGGCAGTATCTAAAATTAATATTATATCTAAACCTACTGACCAAGAGAATGGACAAAGCATTAATGTTGAAGGTGGCATTATTTTGAACACTGAGCCAAAAGGTAGCCCTAACGGTACTCTTATTACGGTAGATAATTTATTTTACAATGTTCCTGCTCGCGCAAAATTTTTAAAAAGGCCAAAGCAAGAAGAAACCGAAATTACAAATTTTGTAGCAAGACTTATTTTAGCAAATCCAAATATTGCAATTAGTTATAGCGCTGATGATAAAGTTATTTTTAGGTCATCGGGTAGAGATTTAGAAGATGCAATTTTTGCTGTTTATGGCAAAGACATAGCACAAAATACACTAAAAATTAGTGGCGAATACAGTGACTTAATAGTTAGCGGTGTTATTGGCAAGCCTTCATTTGCAAAGCCTAACCGCACATATCAAACTCTTGTAATAAACGGTCGTTATGTTGTTAATTCAACTGTTGCGGTAGCGGTATATAATGCATTTGAAAGTTATATGATGAAAAATCGTTTTCCATTTTTTATTATTTACTTAACAATTCCGCTGGATAAAATTGATGTCAATGTTCACCCGAAAAAACTTGATGTACGCTTTGAAAACGGACAAGCGGTATATATGAGTGTATACAACAGTGTGTCTGATGCTCTTATGAACAACGATAATATTGCCACTCTAAAAAATAATTGGAGTGAAAATAATAATGCGAGTTTTAATACTCAACTTAAAGAACCATTAAAATTTGAAAGCGGATTTATGGGTTCAAGTTTTAAGCAAATAAATACAAAGAGTAAACTTGCACTTATAGAAATTGCTCCGCAACATACTACACAAAATGTAGAGCAAAATGCTAATAATCAAAATGTAATCGGTAAACTTGCCGAAACTCTTACTGACAAAAATTTTAGCGGAGTTAAGCAAGATAATGGACTGTTTACCGGTATTTTAAATAACTTAAATACAAAAAATACAGAAAATACAAATGCACCGCTTCATATTGATACCGTGATTGAGCAAAAACAACAAAGCGAGCAAAGCAAATTTACACTTAATACTAAGTTTAATTTTTGCGGTAAATTATTTAATACTTATTTAGTTTTTGAATATGAACAAAACGCTTATTTTATAGATCAGCACGCTGCACACGAAAGACTGTTATTTGACCAACTAAAATCACAAACCGATACCACAAATTTATCAAGACAAGTACTTTTACTTCCGTTTGTATTAAATGTAAATAATTTAGAAACTGAGTTTTTGCTTAGTAATGCAGAATTGATAAATTCATTAGGTTTCGAAATAGAAGAATTTGGCAGTGGGGCGTTTAAAATATCAACTGTACCACTTACGCTTAAAGATATTAATATTGGGGCATTCTTTAATTCGGTACTTAAAGATATTTCTGTACTTAATATGCAAAAAACCTCGGACACCGTAAAAGATATGCTTGCTCAAATGGCTTGCAAAACGGCAATTAAGTCTGGTGATGAATTATCAGAAAATGAGGCACAAAACCTGCTTAATAAACTAATCGAAAATAACACAACTTTACTTTGTCCGCACGGTAGACCGGTGGTTGTAGTCGTAAAACGCACAGACATAGATAAATGGTTTAAAAGAATTCTTTAATTTTTTTAAACATAACGCTAAAACAAAAGGAATTAAAATGAAAAATCCGCTATTATTAATTGTAGGATTAACAGCAACTGGCAAAACTAATCTAGCAATAGAAATATCAAAAAAGTTAAATGCCGAAATTATTTCGGCGGATTCTATGCAAATATATAAACAAATGGACATCGGCACAGCAAAAGCCACCCAAGAAGAACTTATGCAATGTAAGCACCATTTAATTGATATTTTAGAGCCTCAAAACGAATACAGTGTTGCTGAATACAAAGAACAGGCAGAAAAGATTATTGCCGATTTGTATAAAAAGCATAAATTACCTATAATTGTAGGCGGAACAGGACTTTATACCGAAAGTTTGCTATACCCATATTCGTTTGCACAGTTGCCTAAAAATGAGGAAATTCGTAATAAATATAAGGCTTTATCTAATGAATTCGGAAATGATTATTTATTAGATTTACTTAAAAAAATTGACCCCGCCGAAGCCGAAAAATCAAATGATGAACGACGCATAATAAGAGCATTAGAAATATATGAACTTACTGGGAAAACAAAATCAGAACATAATTTAGAACAAGATAAAACATCGCCTTATGATTTTTATATTGTTGCATTAAATGCTGATCGAGAAATTATTAATAACCGCATAAATTTGCGTGTAGATAAAATGTTTGAAAGCGGATTAGTTACAGAAGTTAAAAATTTACTTGCACAAGGCGTTCCAAAAACAGCACAAAGTATGCAGGCAATAGGCTATAAAGAAATTATTGAAAATTTAGAAGGCAATATTACACTAGATGAAGCAAAAGAGTTAATAAAAAACAATACAAGACATTATGCAAAACGACAATTAACTTGGCTAAAACATATGAAAAATATTAATTGGTTTGATATTTCCGAAAAAGAAAAAGCAATAAATTCAGTATTACAAAAATTTTCAAGTTTTAAAAAGGAAGACAAATAAATGTATAGTGAACAATCAAGAATATTGGTGGAAAATGCAGAGAAAAAATGCGTTGAACCTTTTGCATTAATAGAAAATATTGCTTTTTTAAATCAAGCCAAGGTGCTTAAAGCATTTAAAAAAAATAAAGTGTCGGAAAGGCATTTTATAGGTACAACAGGTTATGGTTATGGCGATGCTGGCAGAGATATGCTGTGTAAATTATTCGCTGATGTGTTTGGGGCAGAAAATGCAATTGTAACCCCACATATTTCATGTGCTTCACATGCACTTGCTATGGCGCTATTTGGTATTTTAAGACCTAATGATATTATGCTTAGCATTACTGGTAAGCCTTATGACACGCTTGATGAGGTTATTTTTGGCGACCCAGCACATAAAGATACCGGTTCGCTTAAAGATTTAGGCGTAAAATACGAGCAAATTGATTTATTAAATAATAAACCGAATACCGATATAATCACAAAAAAAGTGCGTGAATTACAGCCAAAACTTGTATTTATGCAACGTTCACGCGGTTACGCATGGCGAAAAGCATTATCAATAGACCAAATAGGCGAGTTAGTAAACATAATTCGTAAAGAAAGCCCGCAATCTTTTATTATGGTAGATAATTGTTACGGCGAATTTACCGAAACGCGAGAACCTACTGATGTTGGCGCCGATATTGTCGTTGGTTCGTTGATTAAAAATGCAGGCGGGGGACTTGCTCCGGCGGGGGCATATATTGTTGGCTGTAAAAGCGCCATTAATTTAATCACATGCAAACTTACTTCACCCGCACTTATGCAAGCGGTTGGCTCGTATGAAGCGGGATATAGACTATTCTTTCAAGGTTTGTTTATGGCACCGCATACGGTATCACAGGCACTTAAAGGTTCTTCACTTATTCGTACTACAATGAATGAATTAGGCTACGATGTAAGTCCAACACCAAAAGAATTAAGTGGCGATATTGTATCACTAATTAAATTTAATAATGAAAAAGAACTTATTGCATTTTGTCAGGCAGTGCAAAGTGCTTCGCCAATTGACAGTTATGCAACTCCAATTCCATGGGATATGCCGGGTTACGCCGATAAAGTTATAATGGCCGGCGGTAGTTTTGTACAAGGTGCTACAATTGAATTAAGTTGTGATTCGCCCATTAGACCACCATATATTGCATATTTGCAAGGTGGCTTAACCTATGAACACATTAAAATTGCTACAATGATGATTTTATCAAATTTACAAAAGTAAATCTTGTCTTATTCTACATTTACATTTATTGTTTATCTCTTAAATGAACTTTGGTTGAAGCCTGTCTGCGTAAATCTTCACTGACTGCTGCATAATGTTTTTTGGTTGTGTTAACATCTTTATGACCTAAAACATCGGCAACAATATAAATATCTTGTGTTTCGTGATACAAATTCGTTCCGTATGTGCTACGCAATTTATGAGGGGTTATGTGTTTAAGTGGGGAAATAATCTGAGCATATTTTTTTACTAACTTTTCTACTGCGCGAATGCCAATACGACTTTTTTGAATTGATAAAAATAATGCATCTTCATTTTCTTCGGTTCTAACTTCTTTTCTTTCATCTATATACTTAATTAAAGCATTTCGTACTTCATCAGAAAAATAAAGTATAGACTGATTGCCACCTTTACGAGTTACTTTAAATCCATTTGTGTTAAAATCAATATCGGAAATATTAAGTCCAACACATTCACTGACACGAATTCCGGTGCCTAAAAACAGCGTAAGCATAGCAATATCACGCAATTTAGTGTTTTTATGAAACGCTTTTTGCTTATCGGAAAGTCCATCGCCAAATTCAGCCTGATCAATTATTTTTACTACTTCATCAACTTCTAATTTAACTATATCTTTTGTATGTAGTTTTGGCATTTGAACTTTTGTAGTAATGTTTGAATTTAGTTTGTTTTTATTAAAATAATATCTAAAAAAACTTCGTACGGCCGATAATTTTCTGGCTTTTGAATATTCACTATCGCTATATGATTTACCATTACAGTCATACAGATTTAAATAAGCCAAATACTCTTCAAGTAGGGTGGAAGAAACTTGCTCTAAATCACTCAGTTTAATTTCATTGATATTTTTACCATAAACGCATGGTAATTCTTTTGTTAAAAAATCAAAAAATGCGCGTAAATCATAAGCATAACCGAGCCTAGTAAGCGGACTTGTTTGCGATTCAATTCCCAAAAAAAATTCGCTTGCAAATGTTGGTAAAGTTTTCACTACATTTCTTAATTTAATTATATTTTTGTTGTTTCGTTCTATAAAATAACTTTGCTTAATCATATTTTTATATAATCCTTTTTTACAATACTTATATTGTTTAAAAACTATTCGTTAAAGCAAATATATAATATCACAACTATTCGCAAAATACAAATAATTAATGCTATTTAATTTAGTATTTAGGCTAAAAATAAACAGTGGAATATATTAAGACATAAATAAAATCGTGTTGTGAAAAGTTGAATACTAAAATATTATACAATACATTGTTTAAGATTACATATACAAAAGAACTAGATTTTAGATTAAATAAAATAATTTTGCATAGTATTCTATAAAAATGAAGTAGTTGAATATTGATAGGGTACTAAAAACTTGGCAGAAAATTCGACATAAAAATTTTGTAGAATTATATAATTTCTATTTTGCGAATTATGGTGTTTTATAATTAATTAGTATGATTTACATATTATAACTGATTATAATACGTTTTAATGTGTTAACTATTCGTAAAACCTGTGTTTAGCGAATAGTTGCAATATTAATATACAAGTATATTTTTAATTAATTACTAAATTATAGGCCCGCTCGCCTACTATAATTGCTTAGTTAAATTATTAATGAATAACAAAAATTATATAATAATACTAATCAACTATATTGAAAATATTCGACATAAAAATTTAGTTAACATACTTATGTAAAATATTATTATCTTTTTGTGTTATAGAACACGCAAAGTAGTTTAAACTGAAAGATTTTTAAATGATTTAGCCCCAAACAGGTTCCGACGCGTATGTATACGCTAGGTGGTTCTGTTTGGGGCTAAAGCGTTAAAAAGATTCAGTTTAAACGGTGCCTAGTTCCGC
>Ga0172381_10000043_pt1 | contig 133713 bp, 242 predicted proteins | sample Leawel6488metaG_FD_119754 | JGI IMG/M metagenome (GOLD analysis project Ga0172381, IMG submission 119754) | Leachate microbial communities from a municipal landfill in Southern Ontario, Canada - Leachate well 64-88 metaG | ecosystem: Engineered > Solid waste > Landfill > Unclassified | place...
CGATGGCTCTGGCTATGGCGATGGCGATGGCGATGGCTATGGCTCTGGCTATGGCTCTGGCGATGGCTATGGCTCTGGCTATGGCTCTGGCGATGGCTCTGGCGATGGCTCTGGCGATGGCGATGGCTATGGCTCTGGCTCTGGCTCTGGCTCTGGCTCTGGCTCTGGCTCTGGCTCTGGCTCTGGCTCTGGCGATGGCTATGGCTCTGGCTATGGCTCTGGCTCTGGCTCTGGCGATGGCTAACCTAGTGTTGCATTGCCATGATAAGGTTGGGGGGGGAACTATGAACGATACAGGCTTATCGAAATTGCTGGCGATTTACGGACCCAGATTCGGGGAGATCCGAACGGAGGTGACTATTCGTGGTTCGGTTGACTGGACCCTGGTTGGAGTGAGCCGGGATGAGGCGAACCATAAGGAGTGGGCATTGCTTAGGATCTACAGGATCTTTGGTGGTGTGGCGTCCGCTGGACGAGGTCCCTTTGAGGAGGTGGACGCTCCCCAGTGGGAAGCGTTGCCGTTGAAGTGCAAAGGCCCGATGGATTCTCCTGGGGACCAGCATAGGAAAGATCTTGTTGGAGGTCTTGAATGATAGAGACAACGAAGGAAGAGGACGCCGCCATTAGGTCGTTGCAGCGTTTGGCCAAGAAATGGCCCGATACGCTCCAATTAGTGCTGGTCGACGACGACTTGATTGTGGTGAAGCCACCTCACAGGATCGACCCGGACGAGGGGATACCCGAAGATTGGATCGTGGCCGATATTATGGATTGGTCGATTGCAGCAACGAACGGAACATATTAGGGGGTGACTGGTAATGAATTCCTATCTAGGCCTTGCCGCTAATCAGGTGAACCGTAAACATATCAGGAAGTTTCATAAGTTATGTGAGAGCTTGGGTATCTTGCAAGACGAGATTAGGGCTTATCTGCCGGACTCGGAATACTATGTTGCCAACGGGAACATCCATCTTATGACTGGGGATTCCCATACAGGTTCCCAGGGGATTCCACATCAGGAACGAGTTGCTGCTACAAGTTGTATTGGTTGGATAGACGGGGGTGATTGGTGAAATTCTTAGTTGGCTTAGAAGATGACGACTGGGATGAGGACGCCATGGAAGTCGAGGCTGACTCTCCAACGTTCGCTGTTGGCAAGTTTGTCCACGGTACATGGAGTGATATTGACTGGGTCTTTGCTCATTATGGCACTTGGAATGCTACAGGTTCAGAGCAGACAAGTGGCAAGGTTCGAGTAAAGGTTTTGCCTCTAGATAGAGAAGGTGACGGAGACCCCAGGGAAGTTATAGAACTGGACGTAGAGATAAGCGTCAAGATAACTAGGCGTGGAGGTCAAGCCGAATGAAGGACAATCAAGAACACCTCATAGGTGCAGACCAAGAAGGCCCCGAAGATGATAGGTACATCTTCACTTTTCGGAATGAAGGGAAGCCTTACAAGGGCCATGTAGACTTGGAGGATGGCTCTAGGGAATTGTCCTTTGAAGAGTGCCTAGAGAGTGCCGGGAAGAGCGGTGAATACCGTGGGGTGTACGTGGGGCCGTGGAACAGGATGACCCTGGATGGTAGGTGCGAGGTTCTGATTGATGGGAAGTGGACGGACAGCAGTGAGATTGAGGACTACTCAAAGCTCCTGAAAAAGACAATGCACTACCAGTGCCGAGTGAGGGGCGAATGAACAAGTACGGGATATATGAGTCAGTGACACGGGGCCACATTATGATGCGTTCCGTTGTAGAGGCAGAAAGCGCAAAGGACGCTTTGGTCAGGTTTATGTCCGGGATTTGGAAGCACAAGATGACGTGGATGGAACGGATGCTTTGCCGAGAAATCGACGGGAAGAACACTAGGCTCGTGTTCTATGCGGCACCGGAAATGAGTGGCTGTTCGATTGGTGATTGCACAGAGTGGCACGGATCGAAAACAGGGCCAACTGAGGGCGGCTATGGTCTGTGGTTTGGAAGAGACATGCCTGCTGGATTCGAGCCGGTAGGACTAAGCGAGTTGGAAGAGCTAGTGCGAAGCTCTGCTATGGTTCAATAACGGGGTGAGTGATGGTAGACAGAGAACCTATGTATCTGCTTGATGGCAAGCTTCTGAAGTTTGAAGAGCTTCCCGAAGGGGCTTGTGTGCCCTTGACCGAGGAGTTTCTACGGAGGTGGGCCTGTAGCGGGGCAGATACTGCTATATATTGCCCATACGTGCCACTTCAAATTTCCAAGATCTTTGATGAAGGCAGTGGCGAGGGCAAGCAGGCGATGGAGACCGACTAATGAATCTACACTTTTCCGAAGTGCCAAGGATGGCCTCGCACTGCATTGGTGATGATTACCAGTGCCGATGCTGCTATCACGATGGGGACGATTATGTCTGCCGGATGGCCGCTGAAGACATTTGGGGTGGATGTTGGTATCTGGAAGAAAGCATTTGCGGTCTCCCGTTGCGGAGTGAGGCGTGTATCGATAGTGAGCGGGCAGCTATGGAGGGTGAGTCATGAAGGAGCAAAGCTATTCAGCGGAGCAGATAAGCCGCGCTCTCAGGTTGGTACTGGGCACCGGGTATCTGCGGTTCTCCCTTGGGGTTGATCCCAAGGGCGGGCGAGCGTTGCTGATTGGAATGTCGAACGTTCAGTGTCCGGCCGGGAGTGGTTGTCCCGACGTAGGTGAGCCAGAGGTGGTGCTAGACGTGCCACCAACACAAGAGGCAGTGGAGTCGTGTCTTTTGTTGGCGGAAATTCTGACTGAATTGGCGGGTTTGGTGGTTGGCGATATTGAGGTGACGAAATGAGAATGAACAGGGCACTCGGGATAATTGAGACCGAAGAATTGGGCTCTGGGTTCATGGTCAGTTTTGAACACAAAGAGGGTGGGGTTTTAGAGTCTGACCATTTCCCGGATAAGCACGCTGGCGAGGCGTTGATTGCGACCGAAGATGAAGCCTGGGAATTGGCTCGAAGGTTTGCAGCGGCTACAGTAGGGCGTTGCGTGAACATATATGTGGTTAACCGTAATTTCGCTCCTGTTAGTGGTCACAGAGAACGAATCATTACGAATAGGGGCAGCAATGGCGAGTAAACAAGATGCCATGGCCTACGTGGCCCGCAGGTTGGGCCTGGACGTCAGGGCGATGCCGGAACCGCGGTGGATCAATGGTGTGGCAGTGTGGATAGGCCAGGAGCGTTCGGGTAGGCGGTGGGGGTGTTCGTGGCGCGAAGACTACGGGTGCTTCATGCTGGCCAACATGCGCGCTCCGTGGCTGGCCTTCGCTGACCCGACATTCCCTCCGGCTCATGCGTTTATGCGGGGCGTGCTTGTGCTGTGTGGTGGGAAGGGAACCCAAGGTATAGTGGAGGAATAAGGTGAGGCTTGAAATAGACGGAAGCGGGATATTAAACGTAAATCAAGTAAACGACTATTTGCATGGGTTGGAGATCGAGAGAGACTGCTGGAAGAGGCAGGCTAACGAACTCATGAAGTGGAAGCAAGGGGAACTAGAAGAAAAGGACCGGCGCATCAAGGCCCTGGAAGAGGCACTGGACGAACTTATTAGGGTCAGGTACGTGTTGTCTCAGAGGACAGGCAAAGTAAACGGGAAGAATGCGGCCGTGCACGCTATGCGGTGTCAGTATTGCGGTGAGTGGAAAACAGATGGTTGTAAGGGCGACTGCCCGGCTGCGGTCGCAAAGGTCAAGTTGGAGGGTACCTATGAGAGTTGAAAACGCAGAGCAAGCAAGACAGGTGCTAGCTGACTACCTCGGGTGGCCGGTGGAGTGTGTGCCGGTGCCTACTCGGTATGAGCGGCCAATTGCGATGGCGGACAAAAGCCCATACGGGTGGGCGTTCGGTCCAGAAGGGTGCGCCGTGACTGCGGAAGGTCACTGCTACGCCCGGTTTGGCTTGGAGTCGTTGGTGGATGAAGCCGCCCGTCAAGGACTTCCCACTCCCGTCCAGGTCGTTGCAGCAAAGGATGCCAGGATTGCGGAGTTGGAGCGGAGATGGGCAAGGTTGGAGGATAGGTCATGATGATTGAGATCATTGCACTGGATAATCCTGACCGTCTTTTAGGTAAAACAGTAGAGTCTTGCATCGAAGGCATAAGGCGGACTGGTACCGTTGTCCGGGCGTCCCGTTGTAGCGCAATCGTTGAATGGGATGATGGAACACGCCAGAAAGTCCCGTGGAAAGGTGTTGATGTTGGTAGTCTTTTAGGGGGTGACATCGGTGAGGGTGAAGAACTGGAGGAGTCCAAATGAGCATTCCTTCATGCCCAAAGTGTAGAAGCAAACTCGTGGAGGTACGCGAGGGCTGGGCGCGTTTTGAGTGTGAGACGTTGGTCAGCGTTGACAATCCGAAAGACGTGGACCAGTCCCTTGAATGCGAGGGGGTGGAGGAAGTGAGGATGTTGAAGAGCCGGATTGAAGTGCTGGAGGACGAGATCGATCGGAGGGCTGTCGTCATTGGTGAGCTTAAACGTCTGACCGAAAAGTTGCCTGATGCTATAGAGCGGAAAAACCGGGCAAAGATGGAAGCCAAAGAGAAAGCAGTCGACCGTGCCTTTCGGGAGATTGATAGCGAGACTTTGTGATGATATGCCGGTAGCTGTCGGAGGGACTAAATGAGCATTGGTGTATGTCCGAAATGTGGAGGCCAGTTGGTCATTAGGACCGGGCCATTCGGGCGTTTTGTCGGTTGTGGCAGCTTCCCGAAGTGCAAGGCGTCTTTCAGCGTGCAAGGGGGCGACGGCATTGATGTCCCGGTTATCCATTGTTCTGATAGGGCAGATCAATGGATTGCTAGTGTGGAGAAGGAATTCGGCGAGGATAGCTCAATCGCTGCCAATGTTGCGGCCAGAGTCTTTGCCAGGGAAATGGCATTAGCGGGGAACGTCTTATGCAAGGATTTGGTGGCACTTGAAGGTGCTGCTGGGGCTCCTATTATCCACCTAATGGACTACTCCGATGACTTCGGATTAGACCAAGACGAGTATTGATATTATCTATAGGAGGGAATATGTCGACTTTTCAAGTAGTTGTTACTAGGCTGTCTGGGGTCGAGACTCATCCAAACGCTGATAGCCTGTCATTGGCGGTAGTAGGTGATTACCGAACGGTAATCAAAAAGGGGCAATATCAGGCGGGCGATCTGGTGGCCTATATACCGGAGTCTGCGGTGTTGCCCCTAGAGGTGCTGCGGCATCTCCAGATGGAAGGGTCGAGTCTTTTGGCGGGTCCAGATAAGAATCGAGTGAAGGCCATCAAGCTCAGGGGGGAACTATCCCAAGGCTTGTGCTACCCGGTCGAGCCGGATTGGGCGGAAGGTCAGGATGTAACGGACTTGCTGGGGATCACGAAATATGAGCCACCGATTCCAGCTCACTTGATGGGTCAGGTCCAAAATATAGGTGTGGAGCATACATTCCACTTCGACATCGAAAATATCAAAGCGTGGCCCGATGTTCTTCAAGAAGGGGAGCCTGTGGTCTTCACCGAGAAGATCCACGGGACGTGGTCCTGCTTTGGGTTACAGGATGGCGTCCAGGGCCTCATAGTATCCAGCAAGGGGCTGTTTGGGCAGGGCCTTGCCTTCAAGGACGTTCCAGAGAATGCGCTTAACCTATACGTGAGAGTTTCCCGCCGCCTGGGGATCGAGAACCGGCTAAGACAGCTTTTCGGATCGAACGTTTATTTGATTGGTGAGGTTTTTGGAGTACAGGATTTGAAGTATGGAGCTTCTGCCGCCTCGGATGAAAAGCTGGGATTCCGAGTGTTTGACATCTATCTGGGCAAGGCCGGACAGGGGGCATATCTTGGGGACGAAGATCTAGATAAGGCTTGCGAGCGCCTTTCCATTCCACGGGTCCCTGTTCTATATCGCGGACCATTCTCGAAAGAAGAGTTATGTCGCCACACGTCAGGCAGAGAAACCGTAAGTGGGTCGGCTTTGCATATTCGGGAAGGGGTTGTGGTTGCGCCATTGGTGGAGCGCTCCCACCCTCGACTGGGCAGAGTCAAGCTTAAGTCAGTTTCTTCCGACTACCTGCTTCGGAAGGACAAGAACGCCACCGAGTTTGAATAGGAGGGAGTATGAACATGCACATAAGATTTAGGCACGATCGTCAAGGCGGCCATACAAGGCTATTGGTGTTCATTGGCAAGGACGTAGACCACTTGCAGAAGTCAGGCGAGTTGGTAGTGGACAACGACCAATGGGAGATTTTGCAGGCAATCATTGGCAACGGTCACGAGGAAGGCTCAGGCTATGATGGTGTGAGCCCCAACACAGGGTTGGGGCCGGACGGGGGAATTCGCGCCTTTCTGGATATTGATTCCAAGCCGCTTTATGAGCCATTTGACCCAAGGGCAGTGAAGAGTTGTATGGAGTGCCGAATGAGGGTAGATGTCCCCATAGGTCCGAGTGGTACGGCAGAGCTTGACGAGGAAGGCAACTTGGTGGGGTTCAAGTTTACGGCTACGGCGGATACGCTCGTGCCCTGCAATCGATTGCAGGCCTGCTGCAAGGATGGAGCCCCTATTCAGTTGTCAGAAGCGCAGATAAGGGGGAGCTGGATATTGGGGAGATGCCCGATGGTGGGCGATGAAGAGCTTGTGCACCTAAACTCTGATTGTGAGCTTACTGATAAGGGAGGTCGAGAATGAGACGAGAAGTATGGGAGCGGATTTACAAGGTTGAGATCCCGTTTTGCAAGATGTCGGACTTGGACGGGGTTTCTGGATGGGTTACGGCAGAAGGCAAGGAGTGGTTCAAGAGGGTAGGTAAGGGTCGCAGGTTGGATTGGTTCTATCTGCGCATAACGGGCATGTCGGAGAACATTATTGGATGGACTGGCAACTTGTGCCATGAGGGTTATGTGGATGGTCTTCTCCGGTTGAAATGCAGAGAGTTGGGATGGTCTTCGGTAATTCACAGCCCGATTCCGTATCGCTTCTGCGACTTCCCTCCGAATGCAAATTCGCCGTTCCCTGTTGAAGATCTAGTTTTCCCTGGCCTGTACGAGAAAATAGAGCAGGTGACCGAGGCGCCGGAGAAGGACAAGGTAGCACCTATGGACAAAGGGAAGCCTACAGGCCCTGGCCCTAAAGTCGTAGGTTACATTGACCAAGGGTTTGGCGCCGTGAATGTGTCTCTCGACAAAGGATACTGGGTTCAATGCGTGCGGGGCGATGCGGAGGTTGGGAAGTGGGCCAGGAAGCGCGGTAGAAGGTTGCAGTGGGTTTCTGATTCTGGAGAAATCTTGGACCGTTGCATTTCTGGTTACCCATGGCTCAAGTGTGACGAGGATAAGCGGTTTCTTGTGGCAAAACCATTGATTGCTGCGGTGAAGGAAGTAAAGGTTGACAAGCCGGAGGCGCCTATTCACAAGGCGAGTGGTCCGGCGGCCATTCGTGAATTGCTGGAGGGCAAGTGGATTCGCCTTGTTGGCATGGACAGATGGGTTTCCTACCAAGGTGGACGCCTGTGGCTCATGACCAATGACGGGGAGAAAGGCCAGGAAGCTCCTGCGTCGTTGGGGTTGTCATTCAAGGAATTTCTGGAGGGAGAGTTCCAGGTAACGGACCCTATCAAGATGCCGGTCAAGGACCTTCCGGAAGGGAAGCTGTTTTCTGATGTGGTGAAGGACAAGCAGAACTGGGGAAAACGTTGGTACACTAGGAGCCAAGGCATGAGGTTTGAACTGTCATCAACGAGGGATGGCGGCTTGAAGTTGGTCCTGCCTGAGTCGGGTATGAAGGCGGTACCTATCGAACTTTTCACTGCCGAATGCTGGTATCCGGTACGGTGCTCTTGACTTAGGGTGTTCGGCACTTATCTTGCCTAGAAGTTACCGAGCTGTTTCCGGGGTCGGGATTTCCAGGGTCCCGGCCCCAAAACTTTCCCTTCCAGACGTTCCCTTCTTTTCCTTCATTTTCCATCTTGACAAGTATAAGCGTCCGGCTTATGCTGTGTGTGCGGTTGGCGAGGTGCTGACCGTGGGGGGCCTCAAATGAGCTTTCTATCCGACCCAGATCCTACGTTTAGAGAGTGGCGAAAGAGCTGCGAATTCAGGGTCAAGGACCCGGACTTGGTGGTTGATTTGAAGCTGCCGGTTTCGCCTGATATCCGCGACGATATGATCCACTTCTGCATCAAGAGGAAGGCCTGGGGGTTCATGGACGAGGACGGGGAAAACACGGCGGTAGGCTTTAGATTGCCTGGGGACCCGTGCATGGAAGGGTGCTGCCCTGATTTTGCTAGGGCGACAAGGAAGCCCATGTTTTTGACTGCTATGGGGAGAGTGCCATGCAAGAGGACGAAGTTAAGCTTCGGCTGAGCCGGAACGAGTTGTTTAGGCAAGGCAAGATCGTTTTGCGCCGCAAGGTTCCACTAGCGGTAGATCTGGCAATTGGAGGGCGGTACTACTTCCATCCTGAGTCGGGCCTTAAGCATTTGGAAGGGCTGCAAGCGAATTCCGGGGTGAGCGTCGCGAGTGAAGCGTTGGATCGGTCGATCTTGACCGACATTGAGGTTCCTGGCATAGAGTTTGTTATCGTGCCTGTCTGCCAGCCCAAGCGGAAGTTTGAAGACCTTGCCCCCGGATGGTGGGTCTGTGAGCATTCGGGGAAGCTATGGCGAGCTAGGATATTTGGAAGAGGGGGTTCCAAGTGTGACCTCGCGTCTATCGACGTGTGGGTCCCAGCGCATAACCAGTGGAGACGACCCCCACACCCCGCCTGGATTCCCATGGCAGTGTTCCGTGAGCAGTGTTGGACCCTAGATGATTGGGCGATTATCGATGCGGGCTCAGAGTGCCTTAAGCCTGCTGAAAATAAGTGAGGTGTGCAATGAAGACATTTCTGTTGGTTTTGGCGGGCGTGGTGGCAGTGTCGTGCGGGCCTGATAATGGGCGGGGAAAGGTCCCTTACATTCCAGACCTGGAAGACGATGTAGACGTGCTGGAAGCGGAAGCGGAAGAGGTATGGGGTGACGACGAGGTTGACCCTGACCTTGGCCTGGATATTGACGAGGCCGATGAACTTGGCCCCGATCTGGAAACCCCAGACGTTGTGCCAAGCGAGGTCACGCCCGATGTAACGGCAGACATTCCCGTTGAAGTCTGTAGTTGTGAAGGGAAGGAATGCGGGGACGACGGCTGCGGTGGGGATTGTGGCGTTTGCCACGGGTTCGACGTTTGCGTTGACGGGGTGTGCGGCGAGTGTGTGCCCAGTTGTGAGGGGAAGGCGTGTGGAACAGACGGTTGTGGTGGAACGTGTGGGGGCTGCGATTGGACCGAGGAAGTGTGTGGTGCGGACTTCCAATGCGTGTGCAAGCCAGAGTGTATGGGGAAGGTCTGCGGTCCTGACGGGTGCGGTGGCTCTTGCGGGGAATGCAGCTTAGAGGATAGCAATGGTGTATGCGAGGACGGCGTTTGCGGGTGCAAGCCGGATTGCACGGACAAAGAATGCGGGGACGATGGATGCGGCGGGCAGTGTGGGGAGTGCCAAGAGAATTGGGAATGCGATATGGAGTGGTTCTGGATATGTCTTCCCCGGTCCTATTGCGGAGACGGTAAATGCGTTCACTGGGAAGACGAGACATGTTCGACGTGCCCCGCTGATTGCGCTGCTGAGTGCTAATTTTAGCCCATTGACATTTCCTTCTTGACAAGGCGCTTGTGGCATCATATACTGTGCTCATGGTTGGCAATCGGGCCGACCGTGGAGGTGTCCGATGAAGTTTGGAAGACGGTTGACCCAGGGAGATCGGGCCGCCTTGGCGGTTGGAGAAAAGGTGATATTGCAGTTGTTGGGGTATGGCCCGGTGATTGCCGAAGCTGTCGTAGTCAAGAGGACCCCCACTAGGGTAACGATAGGGGGAACCGGGGTGGATTTACCGAATACGGTTCAGGTCGTTTTCAACGTGGCCACAGGCCGTGAGGTTGGGGTAACGTCGCATTCTATGTCAAGAGGCTCTTGGGAGTTGGCCAGCTACGACGATCTGGAGGTGCTGAATGCCGCAAGGGCAGAGAAAAGGCGTGCCATGACGATAGGCCAGATTCGGAGACTCGTGGTTACCAAGGGCATCTTGGAGAAGCTGAGCCACGAGGAACTGTTGGATATGGCGGCCAAGCTCGGGAAGTTGGAGTGACCGGGAAGGTCAGAGAAGAATAGACTTGCCCTGCAATCGATTGCAGGCCTGCTGAGTTGGAGGTATGTGGCATGGCGAAAGAAAAAGACGGGCTTTATGATTATCAGAGTGCGACGTTTCTCAAGGCCATGGAGTGGCTGATAGGTGGAGGTGAGGTAAGGCTAAAGCCCTGCTTCGAGGGAGGCTGGACGGCCCCGATTAGAGTATTCGACGGCAATCAGGTGGGGCTCGGGGATAACGGCCAATCGACGTTACTGTCGTCGGCCCTGACTACGTGTCTGGAGTCGCAATGGGAGGTCATGTCTCGCAAGTACAGGCTTAGCGAGCTTATGGATGGGGAGGTCGGTTACTGCACGTCACCGAGTGGTAACGTTTCTAAGATTGCGGTTTTTGGGGACGTGTTCGTTTCTCTTGTGTGTGAGCCTGGAGAGTCAGAGTGGCATGAGTGTTCCGAGTTGACCCGGACAGAGTTACAAGATCCGGTATGGTCTAAGCTGTGCCCCATAGCAGGACTGGAGGATAAGGAATGAGTGGATCAAGCGACAAGACAAAGCATTGCACATTTTCTGAGGCTATCGAGTGGCTAAGGGGGAGGGGCGAAGTAAAGGCGGATATCCGTGAAGACTCTGGATGGCGCTATCGTAACTTCCTGTACGATGGGGACACTGTTGAGGTGGACGGTGATTGTGAGTCGGAGATCGCCAAGACGCTTACAGCGTTGTTCAGTGCGAGCTGGCAGCTGATTCCAAAGCGGTACACGCTAAGCTCATTGGTCCCTGGAGATACGGCGTATGCGACAGCGGGCGATGCTACCGTGAGGGTGATTGTTTACACCGATACTATTGAGTTTTCCCGGTGGTTTGCTGGGTCGAACTTTGGATGGCAGATATGTAATTCCCTTTCCAAGGCTCTAATGGTTGACCCTGTGTGGTCGAAGGAATCCCCTGTAGAGGAGTAGGAACATGGAAGTCAGAGACTTGGCCATAATTTGTTCCGAGGCAGCCAGAGCATATGATCGCATTTCCGGGATGGAGGAGTCTTGGTGTTGGGATAACCTTCTGCCTTGGCAGCAAGACGAAGTTACTGCGGAAGTTGCCGTGATTCTGTCCTTCGTTAGGTCCTGTCTCGTGGAGGACGACTCTACATTCGTGGCGATCAAACTTCACGAAGTGTGGAAAGCAGGCTTGGAGTCCGAGGGTTGGGTCTTAGGTGACGTTAGGGATCTAGAGAAGAAAACTGAGCCGATGTTGGTTGACTTCTTCAGGTTGCCAGAGGAGCAGCGGGGCAAACAGTGTCTGCTTGCGGCCATTGTGGCCTCGCTGAGCGATTTGGTGAAGGGAAGAACGGAGGACGATGATGGACGGTAAAGTGGTTGGGTTCAAGGAAGCCTTGGAGTGGATGGAGAATGGTGGGGAGGCTTGCATCGTGTCTGGAGCAGGCCCTTTCAGCATCAAGAATGGCCTATTCGGATTTTATTCCGATGGCCTTTATTCACATCACGGCCCAAGCTTAGCAGACGCATTGCGCTCCAAGTGGCGGCTAGTTCCCAAGATGGTCAAGCTGTCAGAGATCAGCTTAGGGCAGACTCTGTATTCAGCACGAAGCGGGGGGGCTCGTGTGACTCGGGCGCTGTTGTCCCCCAATGGTGATGTCTATTTTACTTCTAGGACTTCTCTCTTCCCGGCATCCTGGGTGGCCAATTGCCAGTTGAGCTTGCCAGAGTTGACGGAGGCTGTGTGGTGCGAGATAGAACCAGAGGCTCCGACTGAGGTGACTTATGCCTAAGACCGGGTTTAGGATCACCGATATAGAGAGCGGTCAGGCGTTGTTCTTCAGGGGTGCCAATGGCGTGTCCTACTACGCATACAGAGACGACAGGGATAACGTGTCGGTCCATTCCTGCCACGCCACCTATCCAGAGCCAACGTGGAAGATTGAGGCTGAGCTTCCCTTTGCGGCTCTATCTGAGGCGCTATGGAGTAAGGTGGCCAGCTAGGGGTTCCATGGAGATTCTAGCTCATGATAGACAGGAGAAGCCATGTTGATTACAGAAGAGATGCTTCGGGAGTGGGGCGCATCGTCCGGGGACAAAGACATCCTGGGTCCACGAGGGATCAGTCCGTTTTGGATCGCCACATGGGGTCACCTTCCTGTATCCCTGCGGATCAAGATACTCTTCCGCAGGGAAGTGTTGGGCGGCCACTTTCCGTTGGTGCTGGAGGTAATCCTGGCACCTATAGTGGGGAGGTGTTGTTCGTCTTGTGGGAACGCCAGGGTAGAGGAGTGGGCTAAGGGATGGCTAAGCGGTGAAGACCAAACCCCGCTCACTGCCGCTCTGCTTTTCAAGGAGGTCTTTGGGCTGTTGGGTCGAAGCGAGTATCCTACCGAGACCATTAAGCTCACGGACGCCCTCTATGCCTTGAAGGCGGCCTCTATGCTGGAGGACCCGGAAGGTGTCTTGTCGTTCCTTTGCTCTACGCACTGTGCTCAGGCCCACGGCGGCCATGAGGTTCGGGAGCGTGAAAGGCAGCTATCCGTTATCCAAAGGTATCTGTGACATCCCGTATGGTTAGGGCTCTGGTCCGGCGACAGAGATGGAGGGTTTGAATGATAGGTGACGTTGTTGTCGATCCAGAGGTAGGCGTTATCCCTGCGTGCCTTCTGCTTGGATTCATGGACGAGAATGACGCTGACCTTGTGGCCAGATTAGTGAAGGGCTACGGATTGCACTAGGGTCCTAGCTTCTCGGAACCGGCCCGAGCCCTAGAGGAACTGAGGAAGTTATGCAGGAGCGATAGCGTGAGGCACCGAAGGTTTTGGCTGTTGGAGTATTGGTTCATGGGGGCTGCTGACCCATCGGATACATCAGGAGGGAAGGTTCTGATTCTTGCTCCCTGGGTCGCTAGGAGGCTGGCATCCCTTTGCTCCGGCCCGCTGGGCTGAGCGATAGAGCAGGGCACATGGCACCAAGAGCGGCAATCAATTGCAGGGCTGCCGATGAAAGCGCGGACGCACACTAGAGTATTCAGGAAGACCTTCCCCATGACACACAGGAAGACACACAGAGAGAAGTCCAGAGGTAGAGGCAGGGGCACACACAGATCACAGGAAGACCAAGCCAAGCACCCACAGGACGATCACAGGGCAACCGCACCTATGACCCCACCCCACCACGCACTGACTCCGGGACCCCCCACCCCCCTTTTTCCCATAGGTACAATCCTAGTGCACCTATGCGCCCCGAGGTGAAATAGGTGAAACAGGGGGGTTACCTGCCGGGTAAGTTGGCACGCTCTTTGCCTGGGCCGGTTAGCGGCTGTGGGTCACCTATAATATACCTGACAGTCGGCCCGGAGATCCGTGGCCCTCATGATTTCTAACTTTCCCTCTTGACAAGTTCCTTCCCTTGCCATATGCTATGTCCGTGGTTGGCGGTTGAGCCAGCCCGAGCAACCCAATTGCGGAGAAGAAAATGAGCAGAATAGACACAACGAAATTTGGTGATTTGAGCGCTTGCCTTGACAGCGTCCAAGAGGCCCTGGGGCGGGGCGAGGATATTGAATCTGCCATCGAATCCGAGGGCAGGGCAGTACAGCGCTCCATGAACGAAATCCGGGGCGACTTCGAGGAGGTTGACGAAGAGGACTGTATCCAGGCCGTGAGGCAGTGGTGGGATGCCGCCCTGGATACTCTGATTCAGGATTGGGCCGAACGGCTGAACCCCTACTACAGCGTGCTCTACGGTACCGATGACGTGTGCGTGTGGGATGACGAGGACATGTTTGATTCTGACGAAAACAACAACCACATGATTGGCCGGCATGTCATTCCTGCGTGGCTGGCCAAGGAACTGCTGGCGTGCGACATCATTAGCGCTGTAGGCTGATTTGACTTCCCTCGCCGGTGAGGCCAGCACCGGGTTTGTATTCCTCAAAAATGGGTTGAACGCCCCGACTGGCCAGGGGCGATTTTCAGGAGGGTGGAAATGGCTACATTTAGCGATACTTGCGATATTATATCTGAGATGTTGTGGGCACTGGCACCCACGTCCCCTAACCACGCGTGGCTCAAGTGGGCGGCCGGATTTTGCACGGGCCGAGACCGAAGCGAAAGGGCAGCACGCGTAGCCTACTTTGCCGCAGGGGGTGACTCGACTCTCCATGGCCGGGCAGCGGATGGCGTGGCTTCTTTTGTGTGGGAACACCCGAACGACCCGAGGGATTTTGCCCGGTCGGGCAACTGGTACCACAACGAGTTCATGCGGAGATATTGGGGTATAATGGGCGCATTGGAGGAGGGCAACAATGTACGCAATAACGCCTAGACACTGGCTTAGTGACTGCATCGAAGAGTTGCAGGACACCGGGCCAGAGGTGAAGTACACGCACGTCGTGGTCCGTGTGAGTCGAGAATGCTACTGTTACGTCGACGGTCCGGCTGCGTTGCTCACCGAGGAGGAGGCTGCCCGCATAATTGCGATCCACCCTCGACGCACCGCTCAGGAGTCACTGGATGATTGGTGCTCTGGTACCATGCACCCGGCGCAGATAGCACAGTATCTGTCCGAGATGCAGCGCGAGTTAGATAGCTGGGACAGGAGGAAGGTTATCTGCCGCGTCGGTGACAGGCTGAACATGGGTTCGCTCTGCGGGTCTTCCGAACTCCTGCGGATAGAGGACTATCCTCCGTCCAAATGGCTACTGACCTCGTGTGTCCCGGGAATGCCGTTAGGCGGGCTTGGCCCCGATGATAACTACAACCCAACCAAACGGTTCGGATATACTGAGATAGCACTAGCTAAGGCAATGCTGGAGGACTCCAATGTCGGTATATAAGTTAACCGATGCTGATATGTGAACCAGCGACGGGTATCAATGGAAACTAGGGGTAACCCGAGTTGCGAGCGGGAAAGGCGGGCCGTATGGTCTCAGTTGGTACGAGTCGCCGGAGTTGGCGGCGTTCATGGGCTATGACCTGGACAACGTTGACCTATTATCCATGCGGTTGTTCGAGGCGGAAGCGGGAGGGGAGACTAGGTGTGGTTCTCATATTGATGCAGGTAGTACGGAATTGACATTGGTCCGAGAGATAGCGTTTCCTATAATAACGGCAGAGGAGAGAGTTGCGATAGCTATTCTGTGTGTTAAGTCGAGGAGCAAGGACCAGAATTGGAATAGGTGGGCTGGCCGATGGCTATCAGGGGAAGACCGTACAGCGGAATCAGCGAACAGGGAGCAGTCGGATAATTCCAGATGGTCCGCGAATGTAGACACGAGGGAGTTGTCTTGCATGGCGAAGGCAAAGGGTTGGGCGACGTTTGTGGCGAGTGCTTTTGCGGTGTATGGGGAATATGCTGATACGTCACATGCAGCGAATGCGGTCAAGGAAGCGGTATGGGCTGAGCGGGTGGCGAGGTCGGACGCTGTCGTTGATGCAAATAGGGCAGCGCGCAGGGCGGAAGATGCTGTGGCATTGGCGGATGGATGGTTAGAGGTGGAGTCTGTTGTGAGGTCTGTGGAGGCAGTGGAGGCCGCTAGGGCTGCGAGGGCTGCGTGGACTAGGGCGGTGGTGGCGATGAAGGATGAAGCTAGGGCTGCGGGGTTCCTGGCGGATGGGGTTGGGGACTTAAACCCTGCAACGATTATCCGTTCCGTGTTGGGGCGTCCGATGGGTTTTGGACTTGGCTCTGCATTTCCTTCTTGACAAAGGGGTTACCCCGGCTTATGTTCCTGTTTGTGAAGGACGGAGGGCGCCGATGCTAAGGGACGTTACAAGCGAGTGCGGGGATAGTTGGGAATTTCCCAACCTGCCAAGCCGCAAGGTAGCGAAGAGGGTGTTTGCAATCTGGGAAGAGTATTCCCGGCTTTACCGTGTGTTCGATCGCTGCGATATCGTTCGGCCGTTTCGGCCGTGGCGGGCTGCTGTAGTGAGCACCGATCCTCAGTCTGCGGTCACCACTGTAACCTGGGAGCGCAAGGTTACGGCCCATATCGTCGCCGCCTTGCCGGTTCTGGAACGGGAGCTTAGTTGGGGCGGATGGAGGGTTTTCAACGTGTTGTTTGGATACCAGGATAAGGTCTGGGTTTTGATGTCCAAGGGCAACCGAGGTCCTGTGTCTACTTCGGTTCGTTTTGGGAGGTCCTTTGAGGAGAGTCGCGTGGTGGTTGGGCTGAGCGACTTGGACGTTGCGTTTCTCATTTCCGGGTGGTTCAACGGTAGGGTCTAGGTTTGCCCTGCAATCGATTGCAGGGGAAGGGGGAAGCCGATGGGGTTTATTCCGACACTTACACTGGGTCAGGCGAAGGACGCTGTTGAAGCTTGCAATGAGATGGCAGACTTGCGGCAGAAGGCAAGGCAGTCGTTTCAACCGGGTGTAGAACTTGTGGTGGAGGCGTTGGAGTTGTTTCCGAGCGACACTTCGCAGTTATCCGAGGGGAGGGAGCCATGAGCACATTGGATCTAGAACAGTGCCAGAGACTAATTGTGGATGCTCTGGTCCATCAATTTGGGCTGCCAAGGTCCGAGGCGGTGGCTCATGAGATTGCCGGGCGTGGTCCGGTTCCCCAGTGGCGTAGCTGGTCGTTGTTCGGGAGTTCTGTGACGTGTTATTGCAGTGGCGACGGTATCAGGTGGGACGCTCATGTTATTCCCGGCGTTGGGCGTGGGAGGTGGGAAGCGTTTGTGCTCAAAGCTTCACAGTTATCTGACAGGGGGAAGTCATGAGCTATGAGTTCTTGTCGTTCTGGCTGTTTACCGCTGCTTGTTTCTATTCTGCGGGCTGGATTTGCCGGGGGTTTTGGGTTCGGAGCAGTCAGGTAGAGGATTCTGGACCGGACCAAGACACAGATGATGATCGTCCCGAGTGCGTTCGGCATATTACACGGCCAAGAGGCGTGGATCAAACGTTGCGGTCGAGGAGGAAGTCATGAGCGGGGAAGTTGCAATGGTGCTAGGCGAACTGAGCCGGGTGAAGCGTGAACGTGACGAGGCTGAAAGAGCCCTTGAAGTTGCTGAGGCGAGGCTGAAACCGGCGGAAGACAAGGAAGGCGAGGCTTTGCGTAAGCTGGCGAAGCTGGTTCCCTTGTGGCTGGGTTTCACTCAGGAGGAGTCCGATACCATTTGGGTCCGGCAAGTCGGCCCATGGGGGGATTTGAAAGCCTACTACTGGAGGATCTCCGGGACTATAGCGGTGGGGGAACCGTTGGTTTTCCGTGATTCGGAGCATACGCCCGCATTGGTTCGCGTGGGCGACTGGGTAGACCAAGCTACAATGATGTTGACCGTCGAGCGGACGGGAGTCGTTCTTTTCTCCATCCGGCTGATGTCTGGCGAGGTGTGGAGTCGTTCCGGGTCGTTGCGGGGGCAAGTCTTGGACTCGGTGAAGCCGATATTGGTAAGTGCTTTCTGTTGCGTGTTGAATCAGGAGGGTTAGCGATGGGGCGTGAAAATGGGAAGGCGCTACTGGCGAAGGCCATGAGCGATCTGGAAGGCATACGGGACCGGGCATACCGGGAGATTGTGGAGGTTCGGAAGCGCATTGATGCGGCCAAGCGGGAAGTCATTGCCGGGCTGATTGAGTGTGTTGCTTGGTGTCCCCCCGATGTAGCGGAGATGGCAGAAGCCAGGGCGAGGATCGATGATGGTCCTAATGACCTCTTGCCCAAATGGCGGTTCCGTTCCCGTTTCGGGTCGCCTGTTGCGGTGGTCTTGTCTTTTCCTGACTCCGACTCGGGGGAGGTCTTATGGTCTCTGGAAGAGGTGATTGACGGAAGGACTTCTCTAAGGTGGTGCACTCCGTTTCACGAACTCTCTGAGGATACCCAAGAACTTTTGGCCAAGATTTTGAGGGAGGTGGTGGGAACATGGTAAAAGAAGGCGTAGAGCCCGGTTCCAGCAAGTTGTTCTCTAAGTGCTGCGGGGTTCTCATGACCCGACGCTGTCCGTTGACTTGTCGCAAGTGTGGGAGATGGGATTCGGACCCTCCATTGGTGGAGAAGCCCTCGTGCGGGACGTGCCCGCTGGGGGAGGAGCATGACCCTATGAAGGAAGTTCAAGTGCGCGTCCTTTGTCATGCCTCGGTGATGAATGGAAGCACCGCAGATTTCATGCCTATCGTGGATTGGTACTGCGAGCTTCACCCGTTGTATCCGGCGTGGTCGGAGCAGGAGCTGAAACGGCGCTTGGCGAAGTCAAACTCTTAGGGGCGAGCATGAACCATCCTACAGATATGGGGCTGATAGAGCAGGTAAGGCTAGAGGTATTGGGGGAGTCTTATTTGCCGTGCCTTTATGCCATAGTTGATTATTACATAGACCTAGTGCTGTCTCATTCGGGAAACGCCAAGGAGAGGCGATGGGCGGAACTCTGGTTATCCAGGGCTTTGAAGTACCCATTAAACCCGACAATTGTCAGAAGTATCTATAGCCCAAGTTGTCAATGTTTTCTTATGGCTGAGAGTCTTAGCTTATGTTCGGTCTATGTGGACAGGAATGATAGTAGGTCTGCCCAGGGAGCAGGGTTCGACGTGTTGCGCTATGCTAGTAATTGCGCTATGGCTTTGGCTATAGGTAAAGCCCCGTCTTGGATAACGGAAGGGACTTTAGACGTAGCAGAAGGTATCGCCAGGGACCAGGAACTAATCCGTCAATCAGCTATTGTCGAAAGGGCCTTGGGCCGGTCCGTCACCGGGTCAAACTCTTAGGGGGAGAATATGGGAAGTATCGACTGGGCCAAATATGAAGCAGGCTATTGGGGAGTAAAATTCCCTAAAGAATATGATAGATGGTACATTGTAGAGACCCAGCATCAAGACTATGTGGACGGCCACTTTTTCCCGGTGCCACTGCCCAGGTGGGATTGGAAAGACCAGCAACATTGTTGCGGGAGCCCATATAGAATGCCGTTCATGAGATACTACTACTGTACGGACAGGTTTGTGATATTGAACTGGAGGGGCCTACCGGGTGTCGGCTGTGGGGGAATTTTAGAGTATGGGTATGGTAATTTTCCTGTAATGTATAACGAATGGCAAAGAGCCTGCCAAAACTACAAATTCCCTCAGACCCACTGGACAGACGTGGTGATCTTTTTGGCCGTCATGCTGGGGATTTACGCTTGGTTTGGATTTGCCCTGTGCCATTGTTGAAGGGGGTGTTGAATGGGCTATAGGATGTCCACGAATACAGTACAAGAGGCCCGAGATCGGGTCCTCGCCATGGCCAAGATGTACTACCAAGAGACCATGGACAGTTTTGTCCGTATCTATGGAATGGAGTCGGAAGGACTTGTTAACGAGATGTACGATGCGAGGGCGAGCCCTACCGCCAATGGAAAGATCCACGAGGCATTTGGGATGACGTTTGCGGAGGCTTACGACGAGCTTAAGGTGTGGGAAGGGCTGTATCGGGCGGCTGCCCTAGAGAGATGGCCTGCCCGGATGATGGTACTTGCGGGTCCTGGTTCTGAGCAGGTTATGATGATTCGGAGGCGGGGCCATTTTTACAGTCCAGAAAAGTGAGACGATTACAGGAGGGTAGTCATGAGCGAGAACGACCGCATCCCCCGGTGTCCGGTGATTCGGTATGGCTGGAGAACCGAGAGAAGCCTGAGTGCCAGTATTGGCATTTCTGATTGGTACATGCGCCTTGTCATGTTGCTGGGGACTTACGTGGTCAATCCAGAGACCGGAAGGCGGATGAAGGTTGCCGGAATCCGTATGGAAGGGGAGTTCCCTTCGACAGGCCCAGATCCAGAGGGGGATTCGTTGCGGCACTTCGTCCAGCTCGACGACGAGGCCGGTGGAGCCGGTAGGATAGAGGTACCAATAGACCTGTTTTTCAAGTGGAAGATGAAGCGGCCAGATCTGGTCGATGAAGAGCTAGACCTACCGTCTGCCTTCCTTGAGAGTCGTTTTACGCCATCGGGGGTTGCGCCTGGGCGGGGTGTTCGCAGGGTGATAGAAGTCCAACCAATGCCCCATCCTGATCAGTTGATTTTTTGGGATACAAACGGAATAAACAACGGTAAGGAGCCAAAGAAATGACACACGAGCAGGTTAAGTCCATGTATTTGATGCAGACGGCCAAGGTGATAACGTTAGCCCATGGTCTGAGTTGTGGTATTGGTACGGTGGTAGGGGTCAAGACTGAGCTGTGTTGTATCCCCGGCAGAGGAGTACCTTCCGAAACTCATTGGTTGATAGTTGAAGCCAGTTTCATTATTGAAGGGAAGCGTACCATGAAAGAGATCACCATTTCTCTAAAGGAGTGGGAGTCCATGGGCGAAGCGGCTGGCTCCGGGGCCTAGATTCCCTTTCATTTTCCCTCTTGACAACGTTCAAGGATAGGCTTATGTTGTGCGTGAGGTCGATGGACGGCCGACGAGGGAATGGAAATGTTTAACTCGCAGATGGCATTGAAGAACATCAACGATGTGGCTGTTGCTGTGGCAAGGAATTTCGAGGATCGGCAGCGAGAGATCCGGGGTGATATGAACGTTGCGAAGTTAGGCATGGCGGCCGAAGTCATGGGCGACATTCTAGGCGTTCCTCTTGACAATGCCTTTTACTGGGTTCGTGAGGCTGCGGCCAAGGGGGCTCCGGTTATCAGTCAGTTCTGCTGGAGTTTTTCCTCTCCTGGGGAACAGTGTGGCTCGAAGTCAGGGGTTTACCACGTCTGGCTTACGATAACGGATACAGGGTTCTATGCGTTGAAGGCATATAACAGCGTTTCCGGTCGCTCTGATTATGTGGGAGGGCTGGCAGAAGTGCACGCCCTGGATAGTAAAGCAAAACGAGAAATCAAGGTATGGTTTTTTGGGGAGGGGTCAAAATGAGAAGCGAGACTGCGAACGAGATTCTGGTAGGGTCGCTGGGGAAGCTGGCAAAGGCCGGTCGTCGCCGGTCGAAGCGCAGAGCCCGTTCTTTCATCGCCAAGATCCCGGTGGTTGTGGGGGTGCCTCATGTTTGAATTTGTGAACGAAAAGGACTGGGAGCAGTTTGAACGGGCGTTCCCAACTGCCAGTTTGTTCTTGCAGGTCAAGGTTGGGCTTCGGACGATAGAGACATTGGAGTACATTGCCAAGATCTCTAAACTGACAAAGGAGCAAGAGGTCAGGCTGGCGAGCTTAAAAGATGCCGGGAGACTGATTGGACATCCCGGCGGGCCGAGTGGGGAGTTCTGGGTCTGCTTGCTTAACGACAAGAAAGAAGACCGAGACTTTTACTGGATGCCGAGTGCTTCGACTTGCGAGTCGGATTGCATGGCGAAGTTCCGTGACTTCTCGGATCGAGATCCCAACTGGGTCTCGAAAAACCAATTGGTCAAGGTTGTCCACATATTTGTGGAGCAGGTAGCGGATGATCTGGATCACCGGGCGAGAGACTGGTTTTTTACGGGTTGATATGTCTGCCAGGGGGAACCTTGGCGGGGGTTCTATTATGTCCCTGGGTTCCTGACTCAGGCTTTATTGGCGGGGGTGAACATGGTAGTAGATGCGTTAGCAATTGGTGCGGCCCTGAGAGCGGCCCGAGCGAAAGCTGGGATGAGTTTGGATGCTGTTGCGCAGTGTACGGGTCATTCCATCGGGACAGTCTCCAGGATCGAGACGGGGCAGCGGCTTCCGTCTGTATCGATGCTGTGTGAGCTGGCCATGGCGGTGAACGTGACTCCAGGTCAGCTTTTGGATGCCGGGTGTTCCTTTGAGGCGGTGGAGGTGAAGTGATGATGAAGATTCTGAGCATTCTTCTCTTGGCGGCTGGGGTCCTTCTACCCGTGCAATCGATTGCACAGTTCCGAGGCCACGAGTATGGGGCCAAGATTGGTGAGGTTTTGAAAGGCGAGGGTGCGTTGGCGAAGCAGTGCGTGGCTGCGCCTGCGGATGTTGCCCCAGGGGTTGTGATGTATAGGTGCCCGATCGTGATGTTTGGGTCATCCGGGGACGCTGTCTTCATCGCCCAAAATGGGGTGTTCGTTGCCGGGGGTTACCAGTTCGATGATCGGCGTGGCGGATTCAAGTCTGGGGTTGCCAATACCCTGTGGGAGGAGATGATCTCCAAGTACGGGAAGCCCATTGGAGCTTCGGAAGGTGACGAGGCGTGGAGAACCATAGCGTTTTGGCAGCAACCATGGGGCGTGATCATGCTTAAGGCTGATATTGGTGCTAGCGTTATGCTGATGTATAACTCAAGCGAGTTTTTGAAGCAAGTCACAGACGAAGCCAAGCGCAAGCGGGAGAAAGACCGCAAGTCGCTTTAGGATATAGGTGAGGCATGAGGACTTTGGAAATTCCAGTCGGTGAGCCGCTTCGCATTGAGCTTGTCCCTTCTGCTGAAGGTCCAAGCCAGGGGGAGAAGACCGGGGTGGTGAGAATAGACTGTGACCTATCTACGGTGAAGGTTGTGGACCGTGGCATGAGTGTCGAGGGCTTGGCGTGGGAGCGAGATTGTCTCATAGCTGCGTTGGCCTCGTCCAAGTCTGCGTCATCTTGGAAGTCCAGGTTCGATGTGGACGGCAAGGAATTCCATGACTCGTTCCGGGTCGGGGTCCAGTTGCACGAAAAGGTGCTACCTATTACCTCCATGCTGTCAATGAGGTTTTGGGAATCGGTGGCCTGTCCCGAGATTGAGCGGTCATTGGACTGGGATTGCCCGCCGGGCCTTGTCACACTGCGGACCGAGCTGTACTGCCGAATTTCCCAGCATTCAAAGCAGAGACCGAGGGCCTAGCGCCTAGTCCTTTCGCCGTTCCGTTTTTCTTTTCACTTTCCCTCTTGACAATGTTTTGGGTTGGGCTTATGCTATGTCCGTGGTTGGCAAAACGCCGCCGGGGATGATGGAGAAACCCATGAAGGCCAATAACAGAAACAGTAAGCATAGCGACATCAATCAGTCGATATCGGACGCCGGGTCCGAGGATCTTTGGCGGATTTGTGCGTGTGTGGTGGAGGACGGGTACGACAACTATATTTTCTGTTCTTCTGTTGACGGATGGGAAAGCGTGGATTGGGCTTCTGACGGCTATCGCAGGGCGGGCGAGATCCCTGAGCGGATTAGTTGGCCTTTTGCGGATCGGGAGATGGACCTTACCCTCGTTTTCGGGCTGGATTATGTCGATGCGAATGGCCGTGTTGTGGCGTGCCTGGAGTTCGAGGATGGGTTTGGCAGGCGTTTCTAAGTGCTTAAACGACAGCTAAAGCTGGGGGATATCGATGCGGGACGACAGGAGTGTTAGGGCGCTTACGAGGGCAGAGATTGCTAATTTGGTAGAGGGGGACCGGGTCACTTTGCAGTTTTGGGCCATTGAAGGTTCCCGGATGGTAGTTCGTGATTTGATTGAGGCGGGCATTAGCCATAGGGGTGCTGGCCGTGTGGAGGCCACTCCGCTTAAAAACGGGGCCTTCCGTTCTCATATCCGTATTTTCTCGGTGAGGTCTGGGGCAGACGTTACCACACATGAGGGAACCAGGAACCGCGATCAATGGTGGGAATTGGCCGTCCATTGCAATGATTCCTTGGCTCTTGTTCGGGCGTTTGATGCGGAAGCTATGAAACATACGGAAGAGATGAAACAGCTAGAGATTTCCAGAATTCTTGCGATAGCTTCCAGGGACAAGCTAGACAAGCTTAGATATGGAGACCTAGTAGTTGCAAGGAAGGCGCTAGAGGGCCATTCAACCGATAGTGAGGTGGTGGAGTGAAGGTTAATGCGAAGGTCAATCGGGAGTTGATTTTGAAGTGGAACGGGTCCACGGAGTTTGCGGATCTGTTGGGGGAATCCGGCATGACTCTACAGGAGATCGTTGACTCCAGAGAGATCGCCGTGAGCGACAAGGTCTGGCTATTTTTCGGGTCGAACAAGATCTTGTGGCCCGATAATGTATCTCTTGCCATGTGCGATGTTCTTGACCCGTATGTGGAACGACATTGCCAGAGCTGCGGGGACCCTGAGATTGAGGATTGGGCAGAGCGATGGCTGGCAGGGGAACGGGTCCGGCCATGTTTTCATGGGTCTATTGGAGCCAAGGTGTATCCTTGGGATACGGTATGCCGGGCGGCAGCTATGGCGGTTGGCGGTCTCCGATATAGCGCTTGCGGGTTGATTGCCTGCGTCGCTGATAGCGCAAAAGAGGAATATGACCGTCAATTTTCGATAGCGCTGTCATATTTTGGCCTAGACGATTAGGACTTCCCCGGCCTGCTAGGCGGCTCTGCCGGTATTTTCGTTCTCTGCAACATTTCCTTCTTGACAAGTCGTTTTGTGCATCATATACTGTGCTCATGGTTGGCAGTGGCGCCGACCGTGGAGGTGTTCGATGGCGACTTTCAAGCTGATACGGGATATGCGTAACGGGCACACGGTGAGGCTTTCTCCTGTGGAGGCGAAGGACGCTGCGTCGGCTTTGCAGCAGGCCGTTCTTGCTTGCGAACCAGGGGACCGGCTTCATGCGTTTAATGAGGCTGGGGAGTTCGTCGTGTCGTTGAATATCAACTCCGGCCTTATGACGGGCCGCTGGTAGGGGGTTGGCCATGGAATACAAAGTTGGTATGCGTGTATTTGTAGTGTTTTCATATGGCAATAAAACCCACCCGTTGTGGTGTGAGGTCGCGAAGGTTGGAAGGAAGTACGCCACTCTTGATAACGGCTGGAAGGCCCCGATCAACGGTGACACTGCGGGGCCTATCCCTGATTATCCTTCGATGGGGAAGGTTTATGAGTCTGAGGCCGCATATCTGGAATATCAGGCGTTCAACCAGTTGTGGCGAAGGCTTTACGAAGTTGCTTGTTCCCCGCCCAGAGTCGGCATTTCTTCCGATGATATCAGGCGGGCGCTGGATATTTTGACGGGGGTGAAAGCATGAAGTACACGAAGGGGCAAAAGACTTATCCTGATGTTTGCGGGGATATTTCCAGGGTGTTGGATGTTTGCAGAGCGCCGGGCGTGAAGGGCGATAGTGTGAAGCTGGCGGATACAACGATTCAGATCTCCGCAGAGTCCAACGATCTGGGAGACAAGTTCGCCTGGGTCAGGATTCAGGATGGCGAGGGCATCCGTTACTGTGATAGCCTTCGATTTGGGAACGACAAGGACTTCCGGCTGTTCATCCAGATCATGATGGACGGGGCCGCAAACAGTAAGACTCCCGTCAACGTAGTGTTGCGGGACAAGGAGGTGTCAAATGGCGTCTAAGCTTGGACAGATCCCCAAGGCTTCCCGTGCCGGTTGCATGGGGCCTGGGATTCGCCGCCTCGTCAAGAAGGGCACTCGGAAGGCTCGCCGCCGTATGCCCATTGATGAAAACTCCAGCGTTCTGGAGTATCGCTGCCGTGACGGTTGGGCCGACTAAGGGGGTGTGGTATGGCCGACATAGATAAGATGCAAGAGGCTGTGGCCGCCGCGCTAGAGGCGAAGGCCATTGAACAAGGGGTTCCTGAGATCACCGCCGGGTCCATAGCTCGTTACGTGGTCTACCACATTGACCCAGGGGGGTTCATGACGGACGTTCTGCGCAACGATCTCAAAGGGTCGTTTGGCAGCGCAGACATTGAGAACAGGTACGCCATGTTCAATATCGTGAGCTTTCTCTACAACAACGTCCCTGGGGCGTGTTGGGGGGACCATGAGCGGGTGATCGATTGGCTTTCCGGTCGCGAGGTAGGGGAATGAAACGGAAGATACTATTGACCTTGGGCCGTGGAGTTAAGGGCGGGATATGGGCAAGCGTCAATATCTCCCCCGTGAGGGATTCTGAGACTGTTGGAGGCGGGGCTCTGTTGTTCCCGGATATGGCAACGTTTCAGATTTTTGGGGCCTTGCTTTGCGCCGGTGCCAACGCTATTGGTCCGGGGGCAAATGTCGAGGTTGTGGTTGATGATTCAGGGGTCCTTTTGGGTTCTTGATTCCGTGATGGTTGTGCTGTAGAGTCTGAATCGGCAATTGATTGCAGGTGACCGATGATCCCACTCACGTTCGGCCAGGACATTCACGGTGGGGAAATGCCGCCCGATATTCGGGATGCTGTAAGGGCTGCATGGGGTGACCCCTCGGTGGTGAGGATGAGGAAGCCCCTGGAGAACTACGGTAAGGGTGACTCCTCAAAGGATGATCTTCGGTCGAAGTTGATGATGGCCATGGTCGATGCAGTTGATGCTTCGGCCGGTGCTATGGCCGTAGGTGCTCCACTTCGTTCTGCCATGGGCCAGCTTCCCTCTATTCTGAGGAAGAACCGGGTCGGTCAGGACTTCCTTGAAGACGTAGAGGAGTTGGTGGAGGTCTTTTGGAAGGCGCTGCGGAAGCACATGCCGAAAGACATTGTTGGTCCGAACAACATAGACGATGTTTTCTCTAACCTGGACAAGTTCCGGTCTCTGATAGGAGCATAGCATGAAGGTCAATGGCAGGTTTCATGGCTCTGCGGATGCTGCGGTGTGCTGCGGCGGGAAATGCGGGGACGAAGACTTCTACATCGTGGTGACCGATTCTGAGTCTGGAGAGTTCGTCTATGCGGAAGGCCCGTTCGAGGGTGCTGCCGGTCGAGAAATGGCGAGCGACAGAATGGGGATGTTTACCACTGAGTATCCAGACGACGTTGTCACAATGATGCGAGTGCCGGAGGCCAAGGAGAAGTACCCTTCATTGGTCGCAGACGAGGGCTGGTTCGGGGACCCAGCGTATGGGGCCTTCGACGCGCTTATCGTTGGGGTTATGCCGCCGGTTGGGATGGATTGCGTGTGTTTCCACGTCACGCTGGCGACTGTAGTGTCGTGTGCCGGAATGAGCGTTCCGAGGTTCTGTGCCTGGGTAAAGCGGGCGATGGATGCTTTGTTCGTCGAAGTTGACAAGCTACCAATGGGCGGTAAGCTATTGAAGGTGGAGCGGGTAGAAGGCCCAGATATGTCGATTGACGAGTTTGGGATGAGAATGTGGACGGGCCTTGAACTCTGTGTCGACAAGTCGGTAACGGTTGAAGACGTAGCCGTGGCATTCAGGACTCTGCCGTTTTGCAGCGTGATAGCCTGTGGCGATGGGGAGATCGATGAGTAACCTTGATAAGCTGAAGTCCCTGGTTATGGAGTCGTGGGGCGAATATAGGTGTGACAGCCGAATGAAGGAAGTTTGGGAGCCGGTTGTCGATGCCATTTCCAAGGTTGCATCCAAGGCAGGGATCAAGGGCGAGCCCTTCATTGAAGACGAGGGGATGACCATTTGGGTTGACTCTATGGCTGTTCCGGTGTTCAGAGGCAAGGATCTATATCCGCACACGACTAACCTATATCCATATGCGTCTGGGGGTGACATTCCGGTCAATATCATGGTCGAGGTCAACGCTTCGGGGACGGGGTTCAAGTGGTTGTTGGATCATCCGTATTGGAACGGGACGAAGGTGCGTAGACTGGAGCGTGAGTACAGGAGTGCCGACGAGTTGATTCGGAAGTTTGTTCCGATGCTTGCGGATGGTTCATGGGCTGGCGAAGTCAAGGCAGTCAGGGCAGCTTCTGGATCGGGGACTCCGATGGTCTGCAACGAGTGTGGTGCCAAGTTCAAGAAGTCCATAAAGCCGGGAACGGTCGAGGTGAAGTGCCCCAAGTGCGGCGGATATGATACGGAAATAGCTTAGGGGGTGAACATGCACAGCGTGGAAAAACTGAGGTTTCTGCTGGACGAGGGCCGAGACCTTGAGTCCGAGGTAAGATCGCTTTACGAGAAGGCGATTCGGGAGCTATACAAGACGGGGTTATTCCGTCGTGGGTCTATTGAGGACTGGAAGGCCGATAAGAAGAACGGGACCCTGATTTTCTCCGTGAAGGTCAAAGGTGGTTGGCAAGATGTCATTCGGACGGTCGAGACCCTTGAGACCTATGCCCTGCTTGCCAAGGCATATAAGGCTGACGAGGAGCTAAACAGTGCTAGGTCAAGTGACACGACAAACAAATAGCGTAGGAGGGTACTAATGGACAGCATAATGCGGCTTAGAGAGCTACTGGGCGAAGGGAAAGGGAAGGAAAAGGTCAAGATATTCAGCAAGAAAGTCGGAGGGGAAGAGCTATGGGGGTACGCCCGGTCTGGCCCGTTCGGAGGATGGCTGCTAGGCGACTATATATATAAGTATTCCAGTAAGAAGGAAGCCGAAGATAACGCCATAGAAGATGGGTTTTCTCTTTAGTAAAGAAGGTACAGCAAAAGCCTTCTCATTCTTAGAGTATTACATGAGAGACTTGGGTGTATTTAGCTGGCTATTGGAGTCTGATTCTGGGTTCAAGACAAGCGCAGAGCTGGGGTTAGGTGGGGGAAGACCGGACAAGAGATGGTTGATCTGACCCATACATGAATACCGTGACGAACAAGCGAGGGGCCAAATGAGCAGATTTGATACGCTTCCTGGGATGGCGGTGCGAGAGTTGCTGGAGAAGCGAGAAGACTTGAACATTCGCTCAGTCAAGGGCAATGTAATCACAATTGAGACCAGCGACGCCGAGATAAAGATCTACAAGGTCTCCTGGATGAACATGGGGGACAAGTCCATTGGTGGAAAGGCACTCAAACCCCATTTTAGGGTAGACGGCAATTTCCACCTGCCGCTACATGGGACCAGCATTGTTGCCGGTTTTATTGCCGATATCGTTCTTACGGTTGAAAACGGCAAGATCAAGGGCCGACCGGAAGTTACGCTAGAGGATATGGGCAACGACGAGGCGAGCATCGACATTTACAATTTGGTGACGGATCATCTGGGAAGGACGGAGGGCATTGCCTTTTTCCAGGCGTTGCTGGACAAGTACGGCTCGAAGACAGAGGAGGAGGAGTCTATTGGTGAAGAGGCCAAGGATTTGAGGGTCAAAACCAGAATCCCAGATTCAGAGCTTAGCGACAAGCAACTGGCAGAACGCATCAAGTCCTATAAGGTCGACAAGTCCAAGGCTTGGTCTCTGTTCATTGCTGCCAGGGGCCTTCGTCCGGGGATCGATGCCAAGGAGTTCTATGCGCTATTTGACTCCGCTACGGCAGACCCGTGGACAAGGGAGATCACGGTCAAGTTCGAGCCTACACATAGGTCCAAGAAGGACGATAGCCTGACGGTGATGGTCACGGAATACACGCCAACCGTGGTGAGGTTTATCATGAGCCACGGGGGAACTGGAAGTGAGCCTGCTGGGATGTTCGATTCAAACTGGGAGCCGGTCAAAAGGAACGAGTCTGTGGAAGCTGTTGGGGTAGTATCAGAGGTCACCACCGACGAAGTGAAGTCTCCAGACCCGTCGTTTGACCAATGGGTCAATACCAACCGGGAGATGATTGCAGACCTTGACTCTCTGTGTGATATGGGGAGTGAGGTGAAAGGCGCTGTAGAGCCTGAGACGTTGGCTGGGATACTGGCGGCCATGGAGAAGATCCCAGGGTCCAAGTTTTGGTCCGGGTCAAAGGTCTCTGCTTCGGATTTGCCGGGAGCGAAGGCATTGCAGTCTTTGATGCAGTCGATCAAGTTGTGGCTGGCCAAAAACGGCGTAAAGCCGTGACTGGGGAAATAGGTCGCGTGCCGACTGCTGCTTGTTTCGCTCACCGTGATTTTCCGGCTTGACTTGTCTTGCCGTGTGATTATGCTACAACCAAGCTGTCGGAGGGACTGAATGGAGTTCGTTTGGTATTTGCTAGTCTCGTGGGGGGTCGTCCAGATTATCACAGTGAGTCGTCTGTTTTCCCCTTTCAGATCCAGGTGGGAGTCTTTCATCGAGGCCAGGGGCGAGCGCAAAGGATTCATGGGGCTGAGACGTAGAGAGTACGTGGATCGATTTGGCCACTATCTGGCTTGTCCGATGTGCGTTGGAGTTCCAGTTGGGATCGTTATGTCTCGGGTCCTTGGGGTCAGGGCTCCGGTTGCTCAATGGTTCGGGGCTGAGATCGGTGATATTGTAGGTACGGTTTTGGCGTCGTTTGCCGTTTCTGGTGTGGCGTACTTGCTGACGATGGTTGGCGTTCACTTTGAGGAGAAATGATGGCTGGAGAGAACAGAGACGAGCGGTTGCAGGAATTCAGGCGTAGGGCCTGGGCAAGCCGGAAGATCGGGTCGGTTATCCGGGCGTTTTGCTATGAGTGTATGTGCTCTAGCCCGGAGATTGAGAAGTGCCCGGCTAATAGGTGTCCACTGTTCCCGTTTAGGCTTGGGGGATCTAGGCGCAAGGGGTTTGATTCCGCTATGGGGTTGCTGGCTGCGGAAGGACGTTCGGACTTAGCAGAGCAGAGCAAGCGAGTTCGGGACGAGGGTAGAGGGTCGTTCCCTGGGAAGCCGGGTGTTGTGGCTGTTGGCCCGGATGATGACGACGAGTCGGATGATTCCGCTCTTGGGATCATCATGGACAGTGATCCTGTGCAATCGATTGCAGACCAGGAACCGGAGAAGCCGATTTCCAAACCCAAGTTCCGGCTGGGGACGAAGTAGATGAAGGTCTACGTTATCGCATTGGCCAAGGATGGTGCATGGCGGGTAATGCGTGACGTTACGGCGGGCCGCGATGGCAAGACCGTGTTATTGGATAGGGCCACGAGGGGCGATGTCGAATCCCTCATATTGAAGGCCAAGGAGATGAACCAACAGAAGCGGAGAAAGAGGAGGGACGGTCGGCGTCGCCAGACGCCAAGCCTGCCTTTGTTCTCCAGGAAGGACAGAACATGATTTCATCTATAGGTGTGTTTCTAACGGCGGTTCACGCCGTATTGGTTTTAGGCCTTCCGCCGGGAAGGATCGGGGATGTTACTTCGTCGGCGGTTGCTACGGGGGAAGACCCCAGAGTGCTGGCGGTGATCCTCCATGAGGAGTCGAAGGGCATCCCAGGTGCGGTGGGTTATTGCGCTGAGTGGAAAGAGGACAAGGGCAAGATGACCTGTGCCAGGGCTGACTCCTGCAAGTCGAATTGCGACCGGCCGGAGATTTGGGATAACAGGTTGGATCTCGGGATGTGGCAATTCAGATCTGTGTCATGGAAGAGCATCAAGGGGAAGCCGATCCGAGGGTTCTCTTGGGGAGCTTGGTATCGAAGGAACCATGATAGGTCATTCCAGGATCTGGACTTCCTGGACCCGATGGCGAGCCGGAAGGTTTTTGTCGCGGCAGTGACATCATTGAAGCAGGAGCGGCCTAGACTGTGCAAGAGCAGATACGGTAAGCAGGTAGGGTCGTGGCTGACCTATTATGCGTGTGGGGACAGGAGCAAGAAGTATTGCGGGTGCAAGGCCCGTGAGCACAGACTTCGCAGAGCCTTTGGACTGGGGGACTATCGTGTCAAAGTTACAAGATCGTACAGCCATGTTAGAATTGGTGTTGGAAGGCCGAACTAAGACAACCAGGGCGTTCATGGAGGATCGAGCCAGGGACCGGGCGTTGTTGATCGAGGTCCTTGAGGTATGGGATAGATCTCACGCTGTTCGGAAAGAGTTTGCGGATAAGGTCCGCAAGAGGCTGTTCGATGGGGAGTGAATGGACATCCACTGTTTGCAGGCGGGGCGACTAGAGCATTGTGTTGGTTGCGTTCATAATTGGCCCGGCTGGGACCGAGGGGGTTTCCCGGCCATATTGTGGTGCCCTTCATCGTCGAGTTACATTCCAGGTCGTGCGATGCTGGAAGACGACGAACAAGGCGCTGGGATCAACGTGATATTTGAGGAGCGAGATGAGCGAGATGAAGGATGCGACCGGAAGTAGGTACTCGGATATTGTTCCCAAGCTTCTTGACCGGGTGAAGGTTGCCCATGCTCTTGGGGTGAGTCTGGGGACTGTGAAGCGGCTTAGGAAGTCGGGGCGATTCCCGGCTCCGAAGTTCTATGCGAACGGAACGGTCCCTATTTGGGATGAGTTGGAGATACTGGCGTTTGCCGAAGCAAGAAAGACACGACTTGGACTATAGGTGAGAGATGGACGCAAAGGAGCGAGCTGAGCATGTTGTTGCGGTGTTGTGTGACTCTGCCAGGGAGCAGGCTTTGTCTTGGGAGGCCAAGTTCGAGGCGGCTGAATCCCTCTTGGCCTATAGGTCCAAGATAAGGGAAAGTCTGACTGCGGAGGTTGGGCTGTCAGGTTCTGAGGCTTCCGAGATTCTTGACGATGAAGGTTGCTGTGAGGTCATTTCCGTGCATCATCGAAAGGGGACGGCTCCGACGATGGTTGCGTGGGGAATTTCGATGGTGAGGTTTGCTACCGTTATGTCGGTGAACTAATAGGAGGCAGGGATGTCGCATCAGATTTTCGTGATACTGAGGCCGGACGAGAAGGATATTGCCAGAGCGTCGTCTCTCGCCGCTCGGTGTTCTAGGCTCGGGAGAGGGTTGCTTGACCCTGAGAAATACCATGAAGACGACGAGGCAGCGTACAAGCGGTGCACCAAGTTGTTGGGGATGCCGATCCCGCACCTATCCCCATTCCGGCAGATCTTGATACAGGCGGTGATAACGACTGACATAGCGGTATCCAGGGAGCTTCTGAGGGATGGGTTTCTGGAGGCGGTTGAAGAGAGCACTCGGTATTCTGTGGAGGGTTCGACGCAGGACGAGAAGGATATGGCGAGGCGAGAGTTGCCGCTTGGCCATGACACGACATTGGTGGTTGCGGACTCTTTGGAGGGCTGGGCGCACATTTACCTTACAAGGAAGCGTGGTCCTTGCGATGTAAGAATGCGGGAGTTGATGGAAGAGTTGAACGTGGAAATGACTGAGGACTATCCTATCCTTTGGCCATTGATGGTCGATGCCAAGCGTCGGCAGTATCTGCCATAGACCCGGCAATTGATTGCACTTGAAAACTACTTGCGCGCGTGAATCCCTCGGGATAGTATAGGTGTAACGGCGTGTGGGGCCGGGCATTTCGGCCAGACAGGGCTGTAGTTTCAACAGGTTAGAAAGCCACAATGCAGGTTCGCCTGATAACGGAGGGACATTATGGGATCTTACGTTCAGAAATTGCTTGATTTGGTCGAGGGTTCACCTACCTCGGACAAGGGAAACAAGCCTGGGAACCCCTGGCACGACAAAGATGGCCACTTCGGCCTCAATAAGTCTGGGGCTTCGGTTTGGGCCTCTGTTGATGCTCCTGGCGAGCACTTCCTTGCGTATCCGAGCAAGAACCGCACCAAAGAGAAGCCCTGGAGCGCTACCAAGGCAAAGGGAATTCCGCAGGCTTGCGGCCGATGGGATCGCAGCGTCGTGTGCAAGCACGCAGTGAAGTTCAAGAAGGGCCTTCGTGGCAATGCTTCCAGCGCAAAGCTTCAGGCCGCAAAGAAGCGGGACTCGGAAGCTTCCGCATAGTCCGGTTCCACACCTATCCAGTAGATTTTCAGGAGGGTTCATATGAAAGTAACAGTTACAGCAACAACAGCTACAGATGTCCAACTTCCGCCCCCGTTTAGCACCGCGATCAATTCCGGGGACTCTCCGGCGGTGGCATACATTCGTTTCTCCGATGTCCAGAGCATCCATTGGCAAGAGATCGTGAGACTGCGCCAGTCTGGCAAGATCACGGTTGCTTGGGATGCCGACACCGGACCGCTCTTTGACGACGAGACGTTCCTTGACACGATGCTGCGCAACAGTGGCGTGGCCGCCGATGCCGTGGCGACGACCGCTGCTCTTCGGGGAATTCTCCAGGCCGACCGTACCAACCGGCAGATCCGACTGGTGCAGGCAGAGAACAGTCTGTATCGCTTTGAGACTGGTGCCGTTGCTGGTGGAGAAACACCTTCCGACGTTGACGACGGCCGATGGTACGAGATTGGCAGTGCTGTCAACGATTGGGGCATTGTTGGCGAGATGGCCTCTGTTGCTCCGGGTACGGCTGCCGCCGCCGGAACGACCTTCAAGGTTGCCCGCATTGACCATTCCCATGCAGTTGCGACCGGCGTTGTCGGTGAAGTGGTCTCGCTCACGCCTGCGACCACCAATGCTGCTGGCTCCATCCTCAAGGTTGCCCTTGTCGATCACGCCCATGCAGTTGCGACTGGCGTTGTTGGCGAACTGATTGCCGTCGCTCCCGATACGGCTGCCGCCGCCGGAACGACTGACAAGTTCGCTCGCATCGACCATGCTCACTCCCTTGCGACTGGTCTGGTCGGGGAACTGATTGCCGTTGCTCCTGACACGGTTGCTGCCGCTGGCACTACCAGTAAGGTTGCTCGTGTTGATCATGCCCATGCTCTTGCCACGGGCGTTGTTGGCGAGATGATTGCCATTGCCCCCGATACCGCTGCTGCCGCCGGAACCACCAATAAGGTTGCCCGCATCGATCACGTCCATGGCGTTGCCACTGGCTTGGTTGGTGAAGTCGCTGCTGTTGGTTCTGCTGCCGCTGCTGGCACGACTAGCAAGCTGGCGAGAATCGATCACGTCCACGCCTTGGCCCTGACCAAGGAGATGGTTGCAGTTGCCGATGCCGGTACTGCTTTCGTCCCGATCGTCAAGGGTTATATATGTACTCCTGGTGGCGGGGCCACTGGAGCGATCTTCAACGCGAACTGCCCGATGAAGCTCAAGCTGGTTGACGTGGCAGTCCGATGCCTCGCCGTGAGCGGTGGCGGGACTATCCAGCTTTACGATGGAGACCCAGGCGCCGGTGGCGCTCCGATCACCAATGCAATAGCGTGTGCTACGGATGAGGCCATTACCCGAGCTGGGTCGATTGCTTCAAACGACACTATTGCCGTGAACGGCAGTTTGTGGTACTCCAAGAATGCTGCCGCAGACGGTGGCGTTGTCATGATGACGTTCATGCACACAACGTGATAGGTCTCACATGAGGCAACTTCGCCGGTTAGAACGTCTTGTCGAGTCTTCTCTTTTGGAGGGGAGATCTTCGAGTAGGACAGGGATAACCGGCCGAAGCCCTCAGTCGGTTCTTCTGCTACTAGCGAACCTATCGACAGCCCCCGATGAGTACAGTACAGACGCTGCCGCCAAGGCTATGTTTACCAAGTTCAAGCTGGGTAAGAAGCTGAAAAAGATGGTTGCATCCAAGGCCCGCAAGGAGCGAGATCTCCAGGCCGGGCTCCGTGCTGCTCAAATGGGGGCTTACGGTGGGGGATATTCCGGGGACGGGGAGGCTCAGCAATGAGTACGTATGGCAGGTATGGAGTAGAACAAATTGCTAGGCTTTTACACGAGGAAGCCTACCGCCCGGTGTATGCCTCTCGCAATGATGGGGCTAACTACTGGTTCTATCGAACGAAGGGGGCTATTGGTGGGTTTGGCCTGAAGGGAACTGCTCACGAATTTAGCATTTTCCCTCTTAGCGATTTCGACAAGGACTATGTGAAGGACGTGAAGTTGAAGTCGGGGGAGTCGCTCTTCCGATATGATACGGATAAGTCTCGTGGCATTACGCAGCCCCTTGTGAAGCTGAATCCAGAGCGAGGTCTCGTGTACTTCCTGGACCCGAAGGTTTCCAGTGGTGAGGTTGACGAACCGTCCTTTGATTCCCGTGGAACACGGATGAGGTATTGTGTGATTCTTGACGAATATAGGACTGGAGGTGACCAATGAAGAAATTGTTTGCGGCTGTAGGGCTGACACTTTTGGCGATGCTGCTGACCGGGTGCGAGGCAGGGGAAGTTGGGCTTACGATTCTGGACAACCTTATCCCCATTGTCTTTGCCATTCTCACTCCGATCCTGGCGTTGCTTGCTCGTGCGCTCATTCGATGGCTTCAAGAGAAGTTGGACTTTGAGGTCGACATCGAGAAGGAGAACAAGCTGCTGGAATTGGTGATGGACGGTATTGCCTACGCCGAAGAGCAGTCAAAGAAGGCAATCAAGGAAGACAAGAAGCTTCCGTCCGGCGACAAGTTACGCCTTGCTATTGAGTACGTTTCAGATCGAATTGAGGAGTTGGGCTTGCCGAAGCTGGCGGGTGACAAGTTGGCGAAGATGATTGAGTCCAGACTGGGGCAGACCAGATAGGTGATACATGGCGACTGCGTGGGCGTGGATGAAGCGGTGGTGGTGGGTTTTCGTGTTGGGTTTGGTTGCTGTTGCTGCCTTTTTGGCTGGGGTTTTGAGTCGAGGTAAGGGAACGGGTGGAAGCATTGGTTCTCAGATTCTGGACGCTCAGGCCAAATACGCCGAGAAGAAAGTCCGGGCAGAAGTGATATTTGCGGATGAAAAGAAGGACCTGGATCTGGCGGTTTCCGAGCCAGATCTTCGGAAGCGAAGAGACAGAATAGTCGGGTTACTGAAAGACCTGTAGGAGCGGCGAATGAGGAGAGAAGTGATGTTCTGCGGCGTAGCAGGCCGTGCGGTGAAAAAGAGTGTGTGTGGGTCGTGCAGGTCGTACCTATTGCAGAGCGAGGACTTTGCGAAGGTGCGGGGGACGTGTCCGGTGTATCAGGACAAGCTCCGGCTTGCGAGTGAAGCGAAAGAGGCAAGAGCGATGGCTGGCCCAAAGGTCAGTGCGTTTGCTTTGAGCCCAGACATTGACCCTGAGATTGCTTATTGAGGCGATGATGGAAGCGCTAATGGAGATGATGGGGGCCGTAGAGTTTGTGGAGGTCCCCTCCGATGCGTATGTGGCGAAGCTGGTTCGCAAGTCAGGGAAGGCCCGAGCTGTTGTGAAGCAAGGTGAATCGAAGGTCAGAGAGTTCAAGGGCGGTACGTTTTCGTCGTTGCTGTCCGAATGCGCTGACTGGACGAGGGTTATTGCTGGGGTCCAAGGGATCGTACCCAAGCAGGTTGTGGACGAGGGCTACGTCGAATACGCCCTGGTCCAAGGGGCATGGCGTAAGGTTGTGGACACCTATGGTTCTGGCCGCATGGTTGCGGTGCATGTTTTCCCCGAAGCGGTGGGGTCGTGACCATGGAAGACATTATTGGCAGGGCTTTGTTTTTTGTATCTGCATTCAGTCTGGCGTTGATTTTCGCCGGGTTGATTGTCGGGTGTGTGGTAAGTTCGATACGCAAGCGTAGGGGGCACCAATGAACGACGGCATAGCTAGGCTGGGTTACCTTCTCTCCGAGAGTTCTGACGAACTTGTATTTGAGGGCGCCGATGTCGAAATAGCGAAGACCATCATATCTCAGATGGGCGGTAGCCGGGTGAAGACCATGGCTGGGGCGAGAACGTTTGTGGCGGTTCCAGAAGGGGATTCCGGGGGTCTTGGTGGAGTGACCTTTTCGTTCCCGAACAGGATTCGTTCAAGAGGCAATGCGGTCAAGATCGTGTTGATGCCGGACGATACGTATACCGTGACGTTCTACAACGGGATGAAGGAAGTCAAGAGTTACGATGGTGTTTACAACGATTCTCTGATTGACGTTTTCGAGCGGCAGACGGGTGTGTATCTGACTATCAACCCAAGGAAGCAGGAGAGTCAGGAAGACGCTGCGAACCTGTCCGAGGGTACGCCTAGTGAGGGCCTAGTCCTGGAGGCTAGGATAAGTCCATCGGCCATGTTTGACCTATACATCAGGATGGCGGCTCAGGACTTTCTTGCCCTTATCATCGACGGTCTTCCCAAGGGGTTTGATGCTCCCAAGATTCAAGGTTACGGAGACTCGGGCCTGAGAAGTGCGGAAGGGAAGCTCCTGTCCAGGTCGGACGTGGAAGGGACCTATGGCATACTGGTTACGATTGATCTTAAGGCGCCGTACTTTAGCATGGTCCGAGTTACGGCCGACGTTTCTATCCCTGGGCAGATGAAGCAGGAGAAGATTTTCGACGTAGGCAAGAGCGGGTTGTTTGCATCGGAAGCTATAAAAATCAACAAGTGGCTTGGCTTTGCATCGGGGGTGGAATCATGACCCATTTGTCGAGGCTTGGGGCTCTGCTAGAGGATGATACAGGATTCGGGCGGAAGTGGGGCGTTGAGGGAGGGGACATTCAGCCCTATCTGGATGCGCTGAAAAAGCTATTGGCTGCGAACTTCGATACAGACGTAACGGGGAAGTTTGAGGCGAAGGTGGGGTCGGTGTTCGACGACTTCGTTATTTGGGATGTTGCATCTCAAAAGACGTTTCCGTTGGCCGGAGGAAAAGGCAAGCGCATACCTATGGTCCGAGTTAATATGGTTTTAGAGGTAATCAAGGAAGGAACTTCATTTGTGCCACAATGTTCGGCAAGTATGGACGTAGGGGTTATGAACGGGAAGCCAGATGGGGCCTGGACGAATCAGCATTTGAGTATTGGCAGCGACAAGGGTCTCGAATGGCCTCCTGCCAAGGTTGCTGATTTCGTTCGTTGGATTGAGCCATCCATCAAGAAACTCGCTGCCTCGTCGAAATAGGTGATTTGCTATGGGGGATTATGATGCGGATGCTATTGGTGATGCTGCTGTGCGCCGGTTGTGCGAGTACGGGGACTCCAGTTCTGACTTTGCCCAAGGTAGAGATTGTCGAGGTCCCGGCTCCCGCACCTATTCCAGAGAGCGAAGATTGGGTAGAGGCAGTGTACCAAGAGGACGGCTTCCCCAAGGGTGGGGTTTTGATGGGGGATGGGAAAGCACTGCGTTGCGGATGGTACAAGATTGAGTTCGACAGGTTTTCCGCTCTGTATCAGGCGGAAGCACAAATGCGGTCCGACGAGCACGTTGCGGTAGTTGCATATCAGGCTTCGGTTTCGGAAAGCGATACATGGTTGACTAGGAATGAGTTTGTGATAGGCGGCGCCTTGGGCCTTGCCATTGGGGTGGGCATTTCCATCCTTGTGGCGTTCGCTGCCGGGCAGTAATTCTCACCCTATAAATTTCCCGCTTGACAATAATCTTGTGACCCCTTATGCTTCAAGGCGTGGAGGGGACAATGCCCAGAAACGCTGCATGGATTGAGGGAAGTGAGATTGTGGTTGACTCGCCGTATTCTGCGGATGCGGTTGTTGCGGCCCGTGCTATCCCCGGACGTTTCTGGGATGGAGCTAACAGGCGGACTCGCTTCCCAGGTTGGCGGCTTACTGAGGTTACGGCCTGGATCTCCAGATACTTCCCTGGCTTGGATGTTTCTGGGCTGAATGCCCCGATAGGGGATGCGATCAAGGTCGAGGGCCGCGGGGCGTTCTTTGCGGTGACAACGCCTTACGATGTTGATTTTGTTTCGGCGGTGAAAAAGCTTCCCGATTGTTCCTGGCCGCAAGATCAAGAGATTTGGCTGGTTCCCAAGGACCGGGCACGGGATCTCTTGGGCATATGCAAGCGGATATTCGGGAGTGAGCCTTCGGCGTTGCTTGCTGCCATAGCCGAGCACGAGGGGAATAGAGCGCTGGCGACTGCGGTATCCAGTGAGGACAAGATAATCCTTCCTGGCGGGGAGCTATTCCCGTTCCAAGTAACAGGAGTAAAGTTCTTAGAGTCAAAAGGTATGGGTCTTATATCGGACGACATGGGGCTGGGAAAATCTATACAAACAATAGCCTATATGTATAGAAACAAAGAAATATCACTTCCGGCTATTGTTGTTTGCCCTGCGTCGGTGAAGGTCAATTGGGTTCGGGAGATCACGAGGTGGAGTGGTCGGCAATTGATTGCAGTTGTTGCGGACGTGAAGAAATTGGAGTCTCAGATTGCCTCAGAGAAGCCGGATGTTTTGGTCTTGAATTATGAGACGCTTCCGAAGTTGGTAGACGCTACGGGTGCGGTTTCTCCTGTTCTTGTGCGGTGGGGCTTGAAGTGTATTGTTTTCGACGAAGCGCACACGTTGAAGAATGCGAAGAGCCAAAGGTCGAAGGCGGCCTTGGCACTAGTCAGGCATACGGGCGGTCGTGTGATAGAACTGACAGGGACTCCGCTACTGAATCGGCCCGGTGAACTGTGGCACTTGCTGCATTTGCTTGACGGGGAAGCATGGGGCAACTACGGGCGGTTCCGATTCAGATACTGCGGTCCCGAGCAAAACCGTTACGGATGGACGTTCGACGGGGCTTCAAATACTCAGGAGCTTAGGGATCGATTGATCGGGCATTACATGGTTCGGCGCCTGAAAAAAGACGTGTTGAAGGAACTTCCACCGAAGCTGAGAAGCTATGTCCCGGTCCGACTGGACAAGGCGGGGATGAAGGAATGCCGGGATCTGTTTGGAACTTTTGCTGCTAGGCTTATGGCGGAAGATGGGAGCCCGTTGAAGCGTCATGCCGACACGTTGGCGGCGATGAACGAGCTTCGGCAAGCGGTGGGAATGCGAAAGGTTCCGGTCGTGGCCTCGTGGCTTGTAGAGGCGCTGGAAACGACGGGGAAGGTTCTCGTGTTCGCTTATCATCATGCGGTGACGGATGCGTTGATAGCGACGCTTGCTGAGTCTGGCGTTAGGGTCTCTAGGGTTGACGGTAGGGACGATCTGGCGACTAGGCAATCTGCAATTGACGGATTCCAGGCGGGCGACATCCAGGTTTTGGTCTGCGGGATCAAGACTGCGGGGGTGGGCCTTACATTGACTGCTACTGACCAAGTGGTTTTCATCGAGCGCGCTTGGCGTCCGGCGGATCATGAGCAGGCGGAAGACCGGGCATACAGGATCGGGCAAGACAAGTGCGTCAACGTCTGGTTCTTCGATGCCGAAGATACAATTGACGACGATATGAGGGATCTCCAGGATTCCAAGCGAGGGGTTATCTCTGCGATAGTCGACGGCGGCGATGCTCCGAATGAGACGGAAGAGAGTGTGGCGATGCAAGTGGCTTTGCGGGTCATGAAACGATATCAGGAGCGATAATGGAAGAAAAACTAGACATGGTTCCATGGTATAGGGCGATGGCGCTTGCGATTGAGAAGGGTTGGGAGATAAGGGTCCTGGACCCGGAGATAGGGATAATGCGTTGGGTCCGCTGGGATGGACCGACTCATAGGTATGTCGTTATAGATTGGCCACATAATTTGACTGGCGTTGAGCTTCTGTCTGGGTCCTATTATGATGTCCGGCCGCCTAAAGGCACGGGCAGAAGGCTGAGCGAGTGTAGCGCTGGCAAGTGGTACTCGTCCATTCCGATATCGGACGGCCAGAACAGGCACGCCGGAAGGTGCACGATAACGGAGGGCGGGGATCTATCACTTCGTGATCGGCTGAGTATAAAAGCCATAACTGAGCCCTGCTGGTATAGCACAAAACAAGAGGCTGAATCTGTGATGGACGCTCGTGACAGAGTAGGAGTGTAGCCGTGGCCAACGTCAATGTGGGCGATATCAGAATCAGGGTAGACTACTCGGTGTCGGAAGGCATCCCGGTAGAGCATATCATATACTACACGGTGGTAAAGCTGACCAAGACCGGGGTTTGGGTTGTTATTGGAAGACTGAGCGAGCTGTATATATCGCAGATGACGGACGATATAGCGAAGCGCCGGGAGACTCTTCGGAGCTTCGGAGCGCGGTGGCTCAGTGTGGATACATCCGGCCGGACCAAGTTCGTTTACAGGACACTGGAGGAGGCGAGAAGGGAATGTGCATTCCGCAAGGTTCGGGCGGCTCGTTACTCCTGGAATAGGTACGTGAACGCTACTCACATTGCCAAGAACGCCATGGTCAAGGCTGGGATTGATACGCTGAACCCTCCTGGGATACATGACGGGGTTTCGCTGAGGATGGCGAGGTCGTTCGAGTTTATATCGAGGGACCCGGTGTTCATGGACTGGGAGTTCAAAGAACCGACTCCGCTGCGACTGGGGTCGTTTTCGGAGATTGAAGAGGAGGAAGTAATATGAAAATGATGCTTTGTGAGGCAGTTGTGAAGTGCGTCAAAGATGGGTGGACGATGGGCGAGGGCGGAAGCGCTGCCCGTTGGAGCCAGACAAATCGATGCATGACGTACGAGGGAGAAGCCACCCCGGTCTGTTACGTCTCGAACCCTGACTTTTCGGGGGAAATCGAGTGCAGCCCGCCCAAGCCCAAGGGCAAGCGGCTGTCTGAGTTGACGACCGGAACGTGGCACATGGTTGTTGGTGGCGGAAAAGTCGAGTGTGAAGTTCTAGGCCCAGAGCTTATCTGGTCCACCTACTTCGGGTCGGCGCTGATTATACCCATCGCCGCGCTCACCGCCTCATGCTGGTACGCCAGCGAGGACGACGCCAGAGCGAACCCGCTGATTGTGGAGGTGAAGTCATGAGCGAATGGTATCCGATGGCAGAATTCCCGCACGATGGGAGCTTGGTTGTGCTGCTGAGTTCCGACGGCCGGCTGGACGTTGGGTTCTGGAAGGGCGACAAATTTAGCACGTATCTTGGCCTGGGTTCCTATCTGGGTTGGAAGCCACTTGACGACCGAGGGAAGATGGTCGACAAGCCTGCCCCCAAACCCGAGTGCCGGACGTGCCCGCTGTCGACGCCACTCAATAGCCTTCGCTGTCTTTGTCACTCCGTGCGGTTGACAGTCGATGGCTCGTCAACGATGGATATCGACTGGTACTGCGAACTTCACCCAGGCTATCCCGAGTGGTCCGAGCATGAGTATCGGCGGCGGTTGGAGGGGCAGCCATGAGCACTGAAACGTGCCCCAAGTGCGGGGCCGGTGTCGCCAATCATGTGTAACGGAATATGCGGCAAGTGCGGTGGCGACAGGATGGCGGATAACGTGTGCGATTGCGACTATAAAGACGTGCTTGCGCAGCTTAGGACAATGGCCGAGCTGGCGAATGAAGCAATCTTGGAGAACATACGGCTGGCGGGCGAAAACGCCAGGATGGTCTCTGCGTGTGTCGAGTACGCTCAGGACCTGGATGATCTGTGGATTAGGTTCAATAAGGTCAATGGTGAGCTTGCTTTGGTAGAGCAGGAGTATCAGCAGTTACTGGAGGGCAAGTCATGAATGGGCTTCAAGTGATACACTATATAGGGTGGGTTTCAATATCTGAAGCCCCTATAGAGTTAGCGATGTCTAGGCTGGAAATGGATTTGGAAAACAAAGTGAGATTCCGAGTGGATAGATTAGGCGAGCCCCAGGGTTATATCGATTGGGCAAGGCGGTCGGTCCGCGTCAGGTATGAGGTACGCAGGTGGCGGCCCGACCTGACAGACGAACAAATGGCGGAAGTCGGCCGTATTGCGTTGGCTATGCTCAATTTGATGCAAGGAGGGACGCCGTGAACGAACTTGAAGCGGCTTTGACTGCGGCTGTTGGGGAATGGGCCAAGGGGAAGGGGTTGCCGGAACCGGAGTCGTGGGCGAAGGGCAATGGTTGGTTTATGTTTTGGTATGGTGGCGGCCTATCAGTTATGTATAGCTATGGCGGTTGGCGCGGGTTCGAGCGCGGTGAAACCGGGGCAACGTCGTTGATTGGATCGCTTCGTGGCGCTATCCATTGGTTGAAGGCCAGGGGGGTTGGAGGTGAGCAATGACAAATAGCACATGCCCCAAGTGCGGGGCCGACATAGTCAAGCGCTGGACTGGCAAGAGCAGCAAGCTTCCGAAGTGGGCCTATAGGTGCGGTAGCGAGTGGAACGGCCGTCAAATGGTGCATTCCAGGCCGTGTTTGGAGAAGCGTATTGGGCAACTGGAGGCCCGCATTAGGCAACTGGAGGGGCAATCCTAGCCGTCCATCCGGGGGTGACTCGGTCGGCTTACTTGTCCGGGCCCCTCGGTTGGGTGGGTAGAATTGGGGCGTTGACAAATGGAGGAAGCGATGTTTGGAAGAAAGCAAAAGATTGAAGCGGCTTGGGCTCCCACAAGGCAGTTTACGATAGCCCAGGAATGCTTCCCGCAAGGGTCGCAAGTTCGATGGTGCGGTTACACGATGTGGGTTCTGCGTTGGACTGCGGGGTGCAGGCTTGAGCGCGATTGGATGGACAAGTTGCTCTGTGGTGGCAACGGCCCGAGTGTGCGTGGTGGAGAGTTGCTCTTGGCGTATTCGTGCGGTGGCCGCATGCGAAAAGCGCTAATCGAGGAGGCTGAAATGCCGGGTTTCCTGGCGCAGAACCCACCGGTGAATTGTAGCCATGTTTGAGCGGGTTGCGCTGGCGGAGATACTGGCTGAGTTGGTGGAGAGTATGAAGCTAACCTATACAAGGAAGAGCACTTGCAAGCGAAGCGATACGTCAATTCGACTCGGTTTGTGAGGGTCTTTGGGGGTACAATGTATGGCCATGGGAGGTGAAGCCGTGAACTGTCCAAGATGTGAAAGCAAACTGTACATGATAGGTTTGGTTGAGAAAACAAGGCCAAGCGGGCCGTGGTACCAGTGCGACGAGTGTGACTGGGAATCGGAGCCTGTCAGGGAGTTGGTCCTTGCCTCGCCAGCCTACCGCCTCGCCCAGCTTCTGGCACAGGGTGCCAAGCCGGGGTGGTATGGGCCGGATGGGGAGCCATGGTATTGCGTGAACGGGATGTGCTCTGGCCAAGAGTTCTTAATGAAAGGGCAAGAGTGTATCAGTAAAGGCCATGCCCGGCTTTGCGGGTTCGTGGAGGTGAAGGAATGAGTTGCCGGACGAGTACGGATTCATGCGTTGGCACCCTCATTGGGTTTATAGCAGGGATGATATTTGGTGCGCTTCTTTTAGCCGTGATTATTCGCGATTTCAGGAGAGATTCCGAAGTTGCGGAGATCGCTGCGTGCTATGAGAAGTGCGGGTCGGTTGACCTAGAGATTCGTGATGGCAAGTGTTGGTGCCGAAAGCCGATCGAGGTGCCAGATGGGCGGTAGCGACGTAGAGGTAGCTGATTGCATACGTGAGATCCAGTGCTACCACTTCGACAAGGGACTGGGGATGGTGACGTTCGAGAAGTTCTCGTTAGAGCTGGGTCCTCGCCGGGATACGGCAGAGGGGACCTGTCCTGTTTGCCGTAAGACCTATTGGCGGAAGCTCAAGTCGGGGCCTCTTTTGGACATCCTGAATTGGGAACCGCCAAGATTGAGATGAGGAGGTAGAGTAAATGAGCGATTCAGACAAGGTTTTGGGGTACAAGGCTATGGCGTTGTGCATTGAGAATGGCTATGAGGTCTTGGTAGGTGTCGACGGGGTTGGCTCTGTGTGGATGTTCTGGGAGCAAGACAGACGGACGTTTTCCAGCGTTGGTCATGGCCACGGGCTTTGCTGTGGAGCACTAGACCCTATGGTCGAGTTCTACGTTCGGGAGGGAAAGCCCCGTCTTGGCCGCAAGCTATCCGAGTGTGGCCCAACAGGAGCGCAACAAACCGGAGAATGGTTCATGTGCTATAGGATGGTTGGCGAGCCGTTTGGTGGGGAGTTCTTGGAAGTGGTTGTTAACGTAAATGGGCTTGGGCTCCTAAGCTTTTCAGGGTCTGGAGTTAGTTGCGGCTTAGGCATTCCAACAAGGGCGTTTACTGACCCATGTTGGTACGCTTACCGGACGGACGCTAGAGAGTGCTTTATGGAGGGTTTGAAATGAACTATAATGAGTTGAAGTCTATCCCCAAGACGGACCCAGGGTATATTCAGGCGGTTGTGGACGCCTGCCTGGGCAAGTCGGTGAAAGTCGCCACGCCACACGGTGTTGAAGTGTGGCGCTGTGTGAAGGTTAAGGCCGTAGTGGAGCATGACCTTTACTCTTCGGACTACAGTGTTACTGGCTACGGCGCCGTTACGCTTCACCTAGAGAACAAGACTGGGCAGATGGAGCGCGATGCCAATATGTGCTATCGTGAGCGGACCAAGGAGCAGACGTGTACGGTCGCTAGCTGGGGTGCGATGGCGAAAGCAAGCGAGGCCTTGTCATGATCTACATCCGTGCGACGATGAAGCGAGGTGAGGGGACCAAACCAAGGAGTATCTTAGGGTTCGACGAGTGGACTCCGTCTCTTACTGAGTCTGGAGACTACTCTGAGGACCAGTGGGATTTGTTCTTGCCGGATTCGATGTCCGACGCTGAGATTTTTGACGTAGAGAACAAGGTATGGGAAGATCCAACGGTGGAGTTCCTGTCCGTGTTCAAAGATGGGGTGGAGGTGGAAATTGACTACTGATGCTCGGACTCGTGTTGTGATGGGCAACATGGCTAGGGTGTTGTTGTGGCATGGTTCCCTGGGGAAGAGTAGGCTCGGGAATGTGGGCAATGGGCTAGAACCTCTTAGGTGTGTTGATATTGTTCACACTGTAAGCGAAGGCCCAGACCGTGTCCGAAGTGAATCATATGAGGTTTTTTGCGAAAGGGAGGGCAAGGGAGACTGCCGCAAATACCATTTCGATTTGGACGGATGGTTGGGGCTTCCCCAGATCTGGGTCCAGGATGTGCGCACAGGTGACGTAACGTTGACTACTGGAGGTGCTGAATGAAGAGCAAGAATCTGAGTGATGTGTCGAAGTTGTTGAAGGTTTGCGGGGAGACAGCTCGGCGGGTTATGGAAAAGGTTGACCATGACAAGCACGGCCGGATGTACTTCACGATGGCTTCGGATGCAGATTTGAAAGAGGCATTGAAGTTGGTGCGGGCCGATCGTAGGGAGTTCTTTGCGAACAAGCGCGATTCGGAAAAGCTGTGTCAGAACGATCCAAGTAATGATGCTCCCGAATCCAGATGTGATTCTAGCGTTGCGAGTGACAACGCTATAGATTCATTGGTGCAAGAATTGAAGGGTTGTCCGGCTCGTGAGACATGGAGCTTGCTGTTCGAGAAGCGGTTTGGTGAGCGTGATACGGTGGAGTTTAGCGGGGAGCATCGTTGGCGCGTCGTCGGCATTGATATATCGTGCGTATATCCGGGAAGCGTTATGCTGAGGGTCCAAAATAGGGTTGGAGAACTTCGGGTCGTGTCTATTGCGGAGTGGGAAGACGCTTGCAAGGCTTAGCTAAGGGTTAGTCAACAGGTGCAATTATTGCACCTTGAATGCCTGCCACAGGCGGGCGAATGGAGGTTTTTCATGGGTCAGTCAATGAACAGGGTTCAGTTGTTGGGGCGATTAGGTGCGGACCCGGATTTGCGGTACATTGCGGCCGGGACTGCGGTGTGCAAGCTTCGGGTTGCCACCACGGAGTTTTTGGGCAAGGAGAAGAAAGAGGAGAAGACCGAGTGGCACGACATTGTTGCCTGGGGGAAGCAGGGCGAGCGATGTGGCCAGAGTCTTAAGAAGGGGGCATTGGTGTTTGTCGAGGGTCGCCTTTCGCACAGGACTTACGATGCGAAGGACGGGTCGAAGCGAACGGTCACGGAGGTTGTGGCTCAGAACGTGATTTTCGTCGACTCTCGTGGGTCGTCGGAGTCTAATGGTGGTGATGGGAACCAGGACCGCCGTCCCTACCAGGATTCCAAGCCTCGTGCTCCTAGTAGTGCTGGACGGACGTACAATCCAGATCCTCCAGATCCTCCAGAGCATTCTTCGCCGGAGGACGATTATCCGTTCTGATTTGGGTTGACTGAGGTGCTATTCGGGGATAGCATTCAGGAGAGTTGATGATTCTTTCTTGCTCCATGACGCCCGCCCGGCTCCTAGATCTTCATTCCCCTTTCAGGTCCATCATCGGTTACCAGTTTTACGGGCGGGCAATTTTTCTGTATATCAATTATACATTGTCAAAGGAGGGCACATGAAGCTACTTAAGGAACGTTCTAGCGGACCCATGGTATTGGTGCTGAAGCAGTTTTTGGAGGAGGCAGGCTATAGTACAAGTGGCCTGGGCTTGGGCCGGGTTGACCTATTCGATGCGATGCTGGAATCTGTGGTTATGGATTTTCAGCGGGATAACGGCCTGGACGATGATGGGGTTGTCGGGCCTAAGACGTGGTGTGCGCTGGAGCGTGCTCACGTTGCGTACATATCGAAAGGGGTGGTAGTCCCTGGCACGACCCGAAGTCCGTGGGTTCTCAGGCTCCAGTCGGCGTTGGACTTGTGGGCATCCGGCAAGGTTGGGTACGGTACTCCAAGCGACAGCCGGGTGAAGATGATGAAGCGTGCATTGGTGGCGAGGCTGCGGGCTGAGTTTTTCAAGGACGAAGAGGAGTCCAAGGGCATCAAGTTCGGGACCACCAATACGTGCGGAGGCTGCTCCTCGTTCGCCAGTAGGGTTTTGGCCTTGATTCTGGGGGATACGGAGCACCGTGGGTTTACGAACCAATGCGGGTGCTACATTCCGAGGGACAAGCGGGCTCCTCAGTTCGAGGGGATCGCTGACAATATCGCAGACGCCATGTGCCGTGGGGACCAGACTTGGGATGCTGGGGAGTGGAATCCCACATGCAGGGGATATGCCGACATGTTTATTCACAAGGGTCCAATGTCTTGGGACCAGTTGGAAACCAAGATGGCCGATGTACCATTTGCGATGCTGCATCTGTCTGGCGGCCATGTTATCACGGCGTTTACGGTGGCGAGCGATAGAGGGTGGTGGTACACGGACCCTCGTTCCGGGTTGGTTCTTCCCGATGGATGTTGGATTCTCGCTGCGGATGGATGGAGTGGAGCTGTAGGCCAGCCGACGACGTTGCAGAAGGACCATGACCGACTGAGCAAGAAGAACATTGACCACCTATGGTGCCTGATGAACCCAGGGGGCTATGCCGGTGCTTTGGATGTTCGGGCGTGCCTGGAGGTGTAGCATGAAGTGTTTCTACCATCGGGCAGATCTGGACGGCAAGTGCTCTGGCGCCATTGTGCGGATGGTTCATCCCGAGTGTGTCATGATAGGTGTTGACAATGGGGATGTTGGCCTCGGGCTCTTGGTGGATGACGGTGAGACGGTGTTCATGGTTGACTACGGGGCGGATCTTGCGACTATGCAGGGCCTTGCGAAGCGCTGTGATTTTGTGTGGATCGACCACCATGCTACTTCGATAGATGCAGCGAACAAAGCGCAGTTCTCGCCCCAAGGGCTGCGGGAAGTAGGCAGGGCCGGGTGCGAGCTTACCTGGGAGTATTTTTTCGGGAAATCCCGGAGCCTTCCTATTGGTGTTTTCTGGCTCGGTCGGTTCGACGTTTGGAAGTGGGGTGGAGTGGAGCACGCCCAAGACTTTCAGTATGGGATGCAACGGTTCCCGGCGAGTCCGGTGGACCATTTCTTCTGGGAGCCCATTTTTCGGGACGACAAGGACTGGCTGATGGAGGTGGTTCGGGATGGTCAGGCTATCAGGGCCTACCAGGATCGCATGGACCAGGAAGCGACCAGGACCTATTCGTTTGAAGGCGAGTTCGAGGGGCTGCGGTGCTTGTTCTTGAACACTCCTCGGAAGGGGTCTGCGATGTTCATCTCGTTCGATCCAAAGAAGCACGACGCAATGGTACGCTTCGTCTGGAACGGCAGTGCGTGGGATGTTTCGATGTACTCGGTGGGTAACGTTGATGTTTCTGCCGTGTGCAAGAAGTACGGCGGTGGTGGCCACACCAATGCCTCTGGGTTCAAGTCAAAAGAGGTTCCCTTCCTGTAGGATTTTCGTTTCTCGCCTTCCCCTAAATTTCCACCTTGACAATGTCGATTCTCCGGCTTATGCTGTACCCGTCGGTTCGGGGGATAGCATGGTTGATCGAGAATTAGCGGATAGGGCAGTAACGCTGGCGCTACAGAAGCTCCCGGTCAAGGGCATAGACCGCAGATTTGAATCGTGGTGCCGGTCGTGGCTTGGCGGTAGAAGAACTTATCTAGGGGCAATGAAAGCCCGTTCTTATGCGTACTATGCAAACTATGATGTAGGCCTAGCGGCGGTGGTTGTGGCAATGGCTCATTCTGCCAAAGCAGAGAACTATCCGTCCTGGGTTGCTTCGGGTTGTATTGCTTCGGCAAGGACAAAACTAGACGTTCTGATTGAGGCAGGGTTGCCGATAATTCGGGGCGTTTCACTGTGAGGTGTGTCATGGCTTATGCACTTGTAACTTTCGGACCGAATCGTTTTACCCGGACGGCTTTTCGGGGCATCGAAGCTGCGGAAAAAATCGGGGAAAAAGAAAGCGAGTTCGTTCGATTCGCCGGGGCTTCGACGATTCGCATTGTAGAATGTCCCGACTTCCAAGCGGCCTGTGAGGCCGATATTTCCGATTCAAGCCTCCGTGTCGTTCGCTCGCTGTAACTTTTTTTGTTTTCCTGCTTGACAAGTAGAAAGGCTAGGCTTATATTGCAGTCATCCGGTCAGGGGGACCGGGACAAAACGGCGGGGCAAACGCCCCATGAGGAGAAGGCAAATGGAAAAGATCGAATCAATCAGCAAAGTGTTTTCAGGGACTTCAATCGCTGCCGCTTTGATGCAGGCCGACGTTTCTGAGCTTGATGTGGCTCCCGCCTGTCAGGCATATGGGGTTCTGGACCTCGTTTCCAAGGCTGTCGCCAAGCGTATCAAGGCGATCAAGGAAGTAGTGCGAGGGAAGGTCTCCGGGGCGGACGGGTTGATCGAGCACACGGCGAAAACCGTGCGGTTCGAGTTCGCCGGTGGTTATGCCGACGTTACGACTCCTGAGACGGGCGCTCCGACAATCAATCAGGAGAAGCTGGAAGAGATCTTGAAGGCCCGGAAGATCAAGAAAGAAGAGGCCTTGGACAAGGTGGTGAGCGTTTCTTGGTCGATCAATGCAACCAAGCTTGACGAGCTGGTTGGCGAAGGCCGGTTGTCCACCGAGGACGTGGAAGCGTGCCTCGTGACTCCCGAAGACCCCACCCCTCGCCTGTCCGTGTCGCTGGACAAGGAAATTGAGAAAGAGATCGCAAAGATGATCTTTGGCGAGACTCCCAAGAAGGCCAAGAAATAGCCCTACTAGGGCAACGGGGAGGGGCCTAGAAGCGACGCTAGGCCCCAAGTCAGGGGGTTGGTATGGGTCGGAAGAAAGTTCCTCAAATCAAGCCGTGTTTCCTGGATAGGCGTGCATGTAGTTCATGCGGCGGTGCCTGCTGCAAGCAGTATCCCGGCATTTCGTTGCCGGAGGATTTTCCAGACGTGCAATCGATTGCAGACGCTCTGTCTAGCGGGCGGTGGTGTATCGACTATGAGGGCGACGATCCGTTTCTTCGATGTGCTACTAAGGGCAGCGAGGGGACGGCGGTGGAAGAGCTTTACGACGGCCATGAATGCACGTTCCACGGTGCCCGTGGTTGCGAACTAAAGCCCGACGATAGGCCAGCCGGATGCCGCTATATGGTTCCGATGATCGGGTCTTGCGCAGTGGTCGTCAAACCCGTCCATTCAGCGAATGCGTGGAGGTCGCGGGCAGGCGATCTATTTTCAGCGAAAAGCCTTGTTCGGTCTTCCGTTTTGGCTCTGCCTCGCGTGGATGCAGGCGCGGACGCTCGCGTGAGATCACTTTCACGAAGTGAAAGTAAGGAAGATAGAGATAAGGATAGAGAAAAGAGGGGTGTGGGGGGGAAGGGGAAAGGGAAAGGGAAAGGAACCCAAAAAAGCGCGAAAACGCAGTCAAAAGCCACAGGAGCGGCGATAGAAAAGAGGGAAGCGAACGTGGTCTTTTTGAAACCCCGTCAGGAGTAAAAACAGAGCAGGGAGAGAAGGGAGTTTTGTTCGGCAGTTGAATCGCGCGACTTTTTGCGCCGGGTCGGAAACCGGGTTAGAAGGGAATCAGGAGGTGCTGATATGTTATGCGTTGAATGTGGCAAAAAGGACGCTACGGGTGAAGACGGAGTCTGCATTGATTGCTTCGATCTCCGGTATGCGGTATCGAATTCCCCGTGGTGTGCTCTGGCTCTGATTGCCAGAAACCCGTGGTGGTTGATCGGGCGCTCTAAGCCTGGGCCGATTGCCAAACTCGTGGGATTCTTGGGATCGGCGGTGCTATTGTTCGTTTCGATGGCGATTTTCGCTGTCATTTGAGTCCTGCAATCGATTGCAGGGGGAGGGGAAAGATGGTCGAACATGCGTATATCTCGGGTCTCCAGAAGCGAATCCATGCGTATGCTCTGGAGCACGGGTGGTGGGAGATGGGGGTTGATAACCGAGAGATTGAGGAGCTGGTGGTCCTGATTGTCGGGGAGGTGTCTGAGTTGCACGAGGCCTACCGGCGGGGGAAGCTGGATGCTGGTTGCGACAAGATCGGGCCGGACGGAAAGCCGATCCTCACCTGCTTTGAGGATGAGTGTGCTGATATCGTGATCCGGCTTTTAGATATGATGGCCGCCCATGGGGAAGTTGTTCGCCCGGAAACGCATAGGCTCCCTGAGTATCTATCGTTCTCTAGGCAGTGCTTTGCTTTGGTTGATCGCATAATGGACATTGCTAAGTTTTGGGATTATGCCGATAACAAAAAAGCCACATTGCACTCTAATTCTACAAGAGGGTCGTTCTGCTCTGTTGTTTTGTCTTTTGTCAACTTAATGTGCGTGGTTAGGGGCGTGGATCTCTGGAGGTCGGTGGAGATCAAACACGAGTACAATATGAGCAGGCCGTACCGGCATGGAGGTTTGAAGGCATGAAGATGATCAACGTGAAGTCGAGCAACGTGAAGGCCATTGGTTACGATCCCAACATGAAGGTGCTCCGGGTGGAGTTCGTTCACGGGCCTTCCGCTTACGAATACTCTGGGGTTCCCTTGGAGGTGTTCCAGGGGTTCCGGGATGCTTCGTCGCCTGGGAAGTATTTCCTGGCGGAAGTGAAGGACAGGTTTGATTTCCGCAAGGTTTGACTTGACAGTCCTACGCCCTGGATTATGCTACAACCGTTGATGCTGGGAGGGTGATCATGAGCGATACCATGGGATTTGAGGGCGCCAAGGAACTGAGCAGGGAAGAGCGGACCGAGGCTGTTCTTTTGGGCCTCTTGAGCGAGCGCTACTGTCTTCCTGGGTTCGCTTTTGTTCCACATTTCCAGGACATAGGTAACGGTGTAGGCCATACCGGAGGCGCCATAGACGGCTTCGCGTTTAGCCTTGGTGAAGCGGATCATCGGGTCAGCTTTGAGGTCAAGGTTAGCCGTGGGGACTTCTTTCAGGAGCTGAAACATCCCGAGAAGCGGGCGTGGTCGATGGCGGTTTCCCATGAGTTCTATTTTGTCGTTCCCCATGGCCTTGTTCGGCCGGACGAGGTCCCCGAGCAGTGCGGGTTAATCGTGGCGAACAAGGGTGGGTTACGGCAGATTAAGGCGGCGTCATTCCGGGATATAGGTGTTACTCCGAAGTGGGTTATCCAGTCGCTTTTGCGAGGGATGCTGCGGTCGGACAGGCGTGACGCTAGCGGAAGAGACGACTTGAAGGTTTTCAAGTATGCTTTACGGGACGAGCCCCTAAGTGTCAAGGACTTAGAGGCCATGATGCACGAGCACTCTAGCAAGTTCTACGATCGCAAAGCAGAAGATGCGATTCGTGAGGCGACGATCAAAGCCGAGAAGGCTGCCAGATTAGAGCTGGATTCATTCAGGATCGCCTTGTCCGAGGCCTGCGGGGAGCAGATCTGGCGTGCCAGTCAAGTGAAGCGAATCATAGGTGACTTGAAGCGAGGGGTTCCAGTCGGTGTTATTCCCTTGCTCGAAGAGGTATCCAGGTTGAGCGGCCGTGCGTCTTTGGCGTTGAGGCAGCTACGGGAGGGAGAGAATGAGTGACAAGCAACCACATCCAGACGAGTCAGACTGGGAAATTATTACCAGTTCGCCTTCTAGGTCTATATGCGAGCATGGCTATCCAGCAGGGGAGTTTTTAGCCTTCGATCCTACTGGTGCATATCGCCTTAGCAAAGTGTTTGATTTCCTTGATAAGCTTAACGCCCAAATGACTGACTTGTTTAGTAAATACCAACCATTTCTTGAATGCCAACCGCTTCTTGACAGAATGGAAAGTCTAGTGTCTAAGTGTGAGTCTAACGACAAGGGTTTAGTTTCGAGCGTTTCCGAGATAGATAGGCTTACCGGCTGGCTGAGGTGCTATGTGGACCCAGCGTTGTGCGAGGGCGAAGCTCCGAGGGCGATGGTTGGTTCTCTCAATTCCAATACTTCCTGGAAGGGTCACGATACCAGACATCCAGAGAATTCCAAATGCAAGGTCCTGGGATGTTGTCCGGTGGAGGCTTCCGATGAGTGAAGTGTTGGTTGTTTGCGATCAGTCGGATAGGTGCAAGTGTGAAGGCAGGACTGACTGCATTTGGATGCACCCTCATTCTCCGGTTGTCGACGGTGTAGAGCATCGGTGGAAGCACGAGCAACCGATTCTGTGTGACTGCCGGACTTCGTCGTTCTGCCGTAGAGCGGATTCTGTTCTTGCGAAGTGTGTTCCTTCGCCTGTAGGGGGAAAGCAATGATCCTAACGAGCAGCGGTAGAATGGAGAGCGAAGGCCACGATCCCATTGCAGCAGAGAATCTGCGGAGCAAGGGCCTTCTGGCGTCGGTGAACCTGATTCTCAATCCGCACGACCTAGTGCTGGTATTGGTGCGGGAGGGGAACGCCTGGGTTCCCAGGATTGAGGCAATTCACAGAGTCGATCCAGAGGTCCCTCAGATTGACATTGGCCTGGACCTTACGAAGCGAACGGGGATGCCTTACCGCCTAGCGCGGGCTGGGGACAAGATCCAGTGGGGTCTTGTAGGTGACGATGGGAAGATCCCGATCCCGGCTGGGTATGTTATTCTGGATACGGTGAAGATAGAGGGCGAGCGCTTTGCCGTGTATGGTCATCCATCGGACAAATCGGCCAAGACCTATGATGTTCCAGAGACGGATATTCCGTTGGTGATGATGGTAAAGGTTCAGTGATGCCGATCAAGCCAGAGAACAAGGGGAAGTACCCAAAGAACTGGAAAGGGGTCAGGGAATCGATCCTGGAAAGGGCTCGGAACGAATGTGAGTTTTGCAGGCTTAGGAACGGGGAAATGGTTCTTCGTGGGTCTCGCGGGGATTGCAAGGTTTATGCTAGGGTAGGGCCGTGGGATGACTTCGTAAGGATGGCAGAGACTGGGGAAATTCTCGTCTGGAGTGAGGAACATTGCGAGTGGCAGGACCGGCCTGTTAAGGTGGTTTTGACTATTGCCCACTTGGACCACGATCCTGGCAACAACTCACCTCAGAATCTTCGTGCTCTTTGCCAGCGGTGCCACAACAGTTGGGATGCTGAGCACAGAGCGGAGACCAGAAAGAAGGGGAAGGCGCATGAGAACGGTTAATCGGTGGTGGCTGAGAAGCGTTGGTCCTGATAGTGACGGGGAGCCAGAAGGGAAGTTGGTCTATGCGTGCCTTCTGTGTGATATGGAGTGGTCATTCGAGCGAATCAACGACCAGGAAGAGACGGTGGAATTGATTCCTTGTGGGAATTTAGAGATCACACATGCCGACAAGCATGGACGGCCCTCAATGAGGGTGACTTCATGGTTCCGAGATGGGGCGCCATTTAATTGTACGGTATGTGATAGATGCGCGAACGTGCATAGAGCGATAAGAGCCGGGAGCATTTTCCGTCCACAGTATTTGTGGAGCGAACGCCCTACGGGTCCAGACAGTGAGGTGGAATTCGGATAGTGGCAATAGGATACTGGTATAGGGAGATAATATGAGCACTGAACCCAACGAGTACAAAGTATGCAGAGTAGAAGGCCACGAAATAGAAATAGGCCAGATAACAGTAGGCTATGGCCCATACGTGATTCTTCCAGAGGACAAGGTGGGCTTCCATGCTCAGGTAGAGCTGGCTCTTGGTCCTGGCCTCAAAGTCATTGTCGAGGACTGCGATTCAGACGAGTGCGCGACCAGAGCTATGGCTGTTGCTCGTTTGCTTAGGAACCTCATGCAAGAGAGGGCGCCCTTATGCCTGTAGCGATTGGTGACCAGAAGCTCTACCTATGTGAGGACCGGCGTTCGCAGCGAGAATGGATGCGTGAGGCCTTGCTTGCAGGGAAGGTTTTGAGCGATACTCGTCTTTGGCTTGCTGGGGTTGACGAGGCGAGTCGGGAGATTCGGCTATTGAGGCGCAGCGGGATGAAGATCGCCACGACCAAGATAGAGATTATAGACGCTGAGGGAGAGGCGAGTATGGACTTGGCTTGGCGTGCAATCGATTGCACCAATGGAGGGGAGTGATATGGCTGTATGTATGGAGATTCCTTTTGAGTTTTCTCCGGGCTGGGATTGGGTTTTGATCCGTCCGGTATCGGACCCAACGATTCTTCCTGGGAAGGTTGTTAGGGTAGGTGGTGGTGCTCCGCTTAACACATGGGGTGAGGTTGTGGAGGTTGGGCCGAGTGGGATGGCCGGTACGTTTTTGCCGGGCGGTGGGATGTCTCCTTTGGAGGTAAGCGTAGGTGACGTGGTGTACTTCAACTCTGCGGCATCGACGAAGATCCAGAAGGACGGGGTTCCGATGTATCTAGTCCAGGACCAATACTGCATGATGCGGGTGGATTCGGAGTGACGGTGTGAAGCCTTCCAAATCAGACATAAGGCTTGGGGACTGTCTTGACGTTATGGCCGGGCTGCCAGACTGCTCCATCGATATGGTCATGTGCGACCTTCCATATGGTATCACTGCGTGCAAATGGGATTCCGTTATACCGTTCGACGAGCTATGGAAGAGCTACAGGAGACTTATAAAGCCTGGATGTGCGATTGCGTTGTTCGCTTCTCAGCCGTTTTCTAGCGCTTTGGTGATGAGCGCTGCGGACCTATTCAAGTATGAGTGGATCTGGCGAAAGAACCGGGGTAGCAATTTTCTTGTGGCTCATTTGCAGCCCATGAAGGAACACGAGCACGTATTGGTTTTTGGAGTGGGAAGTGTCAGGTATTTCCCAGAGAAGGAAAAGCGTAGTATTGGGGGGGGGGCAAGGGTCGGGTCTGGATGTGTTTTTCGGGAGTCAAATACGGGGAAGCGAGAAGCATACGGCGGAATAAATGATCTTGAGCGTATTAGCTCGGAATTGAGGCTTCCTAGTTCCGTTCGGGATTGTCCAACTCAGGTTGGGTTTCATCCGACCCAGAAGCCGGTGGCGTTGCTGGAGTATTTGATCCGAACCTATACGGTAGAGGGCGAGGTTGTCCTTGATAATTGCATGGGAAGCGGGAGTACCGGGGTCGCGTGCATGAGCCAGGGGAGATCCTTTATAGGCATAGAGAAGGATGAGAAGTATTTCCAGGTTGCCGAGCGTAGGATAGCCGAAGCGGCCAAGGCCAAGGCCGGTATGCTCCTGTGATTTGACTTTTTCTTGTGCCGCTAATTTTCCTGCTTGACAAATTCAGAGCCATGCCTTATGTTGCATTCAACCGGAACGGATTCCGGCCTGAGAGCCAACGGGGGCCTTATTCCCGAAGATGACAACATGAGTCATGGTATAATGGAACTAGATACAATCGCTTGGTGGAAGAAAATGCCTTGGCACCACCTGGGAACGGAAATACCTGAGTTGTTAGGGGCAGAAGAAATGATCAAGGCGGCGGGCCTTGATTGGAACGTAGAAAAATGGCCGATGGCAATGACCGAGCCTTTCGGGGCGGATCGTGCGGCGGCGGCCGCTATTGTTCGCGGGGAGCGAACCCCGATCATTCAGAAGGTTGATGACTTTGTTGCCACAGTGCGCCGGGTTGAAGGCGGCGTGGTTCAATTGGGCGTTGTTGGATCGGGATACAAGCCGATCCAGAATTCCGAGGCTTTCAACTTCCTTGACGGGCTTGGCGATCAAGTGAAGTTCGATGTTGCCGGTTCGATTTACAACGGTCAGAGAATCTGTGCACTTGGCCGCGTCGGGGACTTCCGAATTCCGGGGACCGATGATCAAAACATTGAGTATCTGCTGTTGTGCAACGATCACGCTGGCAAGATGGCGCTTCGGTGCTTTTTCACTACCGTTCGCGTTGTGTGCGCAAACACAATGACTCTGGCCTTGAATCAGGGCAAGGGTGAGGGTATCACGATCCGCCACAACGGCGATGTCCGGGTGAAGATGGCACAAGCGCAGAAGGTTTTGATTGCCAGCCGGGACGTTTTTACCGACTGGACGGCCAAGGCGGAAGCTTTGGCGAAAAAGCAGTTGACGGACCGGGTCATGCAGGATGTTTGGAAGGCTCTTATTCCAGACCCAGCACCGAAGATCGAGGACGGCAAAGAGGTTGCTGTATCGACTTCCAGGGCTCAGGGCGTCCGTTCTGAATTGACGAGGTTGTTCGACGAAGGGACCGGGAACGATATGTCGGGCGTCAAGGGTTCTGCTTGGGCCGCATTGAATGCCGTAACCGAGTTCATTGACCACGGTCGCAACGTCAACGGCGATCAAAACAGTCGAGTTGCGTCTGCTTGGTTTGGGCAGGGCGCTTCGATGAAGCAGGAAGCCGCTAGGCTTCTCCTCGCTGCCTAGTTCCCATTTGATGCGGGGGAGCCCTTCCCCCGTTGTTTTCCCCTTGACTCTGCCAACCGCTTGATTATGCTACAACCAGCGAGGGTGATTATGGACCGAGAAAGTCTTGTGCATGAGTTCATGGGGACAAAAGAGGCCACTGGGGTCCCTCTTGTGGTCGTGAGGGCGGTTGTGGACTTTGTCTTGGACAAGGTTGACGGGGTTTCTCCAGACACTGGGCATACCCAAGTTCCTTTCCCTTGGGGCATGGTAACCCTTCCCTCGCCAAAGTCAGTGAAGAGGCCAAATGATGTCTGATTCAATGAGTACGTTTTGACGGAGGTTTTATGATCTTAAAGTATGGCGATCGTGGTAATGAAGTAGTGACGTTGCAGCGGGCCTTGAAGTCTGAGGGGTTGTACGGTGGGTTGCTGAATGGGATGTTCGATGCGGCGACAGAGTCGGCGGTGGTCACTCTGGAACGGAATCTGGAGTTGCCTATCGATGGAATTGCGGACGAGGGTGTGTTCAATGCCCTTAAGCTGCTCGATCGAGATCGGCCGATAACGCTGCTAGTGGAACGTCCCTTGTCCTACATGGCCAAGGCCACGATCCTTGCGGCCGTGTCTGTGTTCGAGGGCAGCTACTGTTCGATCAATGCGGACGGTGAGTTCGAGGGGAAGTTCGACCGGCCTAATAGGTCCCCTTCTGGGGATGCCATTCCTGCGTTCCAGCGCAAGGCAGTTGCGGAGTCCAATGGGTTGGAGTTCCTTCCTCACCCGTGCTCCAAATACGGGGATGATCCAGCTCACATTGGGTTGTCTTTTGGGTTCATTCAGTTCACTCAGGATGGCGGGTCGCTGGGGCTGCTCCTTTCAGAAATGAGAGAGAGTTATCCGGTCCTGTTCGATCGTGTGTTCGGGCCGTCGTCGTCGGAGCTTTTGGAGGTTACCAATGCGAAGGGAGCCAAGGTTCTGGTAGACGATCCAGAGTCTCCCACTGGCAAGTCTCGTCGGTCTCCGAGAGTACAGCCGGTAGGCGGGACTGATATTTGGACAGGGCAGTGGTTGGATAGGTTCACTTGGGCAGGCCAAGACAGTCGGTTCCAGAACGTCCAGGCGTCTGCTGCAATTCGGATGTACTTTGATCCGATGCTGCGGAAGGTGGCGAAGGACATAGGCGTTCGCAGTGAGAAGGGCCTTGCGATTCTCTTGGATAGGTGCATTCAGCTCGGGGTCACGGGGTGCTGGAATCTCGTGAAGCCTCTTTTGGTTGACGGCAGCAACCTCCCGTGCGGTGAGCGTGAGTTTTTCGACCGGCTTTACGCTAAGGTCAAGGGAAAGCCCTGGTCGCACCGGACGAGGAAGCTGATGGACAGCAACAGAATCTCTTGGTATAATCTATACACGTTTTAGGGGGAACTCATGATATTCAGCGCAGATAGAGACAAGTTTATTCGGATGGTCCAGAAGTCGGCTGGCATCGTTGATAAGAAGACTTCCGTTACTGTTTTGTCTCAGGTGAAGCTTGAAGCTGACGGCGACAAGGTCAAGATGACGTGCACCGATTATGATGTCGTCCTGATTGATAGGTGCGATGCTCGGGTTGTGCGTCCGGGTCGAGTAGTTCTCCCCGGCAAGAACCTTCTTGATGTTTTGAAGGCCCTATCGGGCAAGGAATTCACTGCTGAGTTGACTCAGGGGACTTTGTGCCTGAGCGCTCCGGGCCGGTCTTACAAGTTGTCCTGCATGGAGTCCGATGACTACCCCAACATCGAGAAGCCCTCGTCGGTACCTTCCGTCAAGGTTCCGATAGATGTTATGCTGGAGGTGTTCGACAAGACAGCGTTCTGCATGGCCAACACGCCAGAACGGCTCAATTTGAACGGGGTCCATTTGGTGATGAAGCCCTGTGACGATGGAATCGAGTTGGTATGCCAAAGCACTGACGGCCATAGGTTGTCGTCTTACCGGGTTACGGTCCCTGGATCGATGGACAAGCCTCTTTGGGATGAGGGGGTTATCGTGCACCGCAAGGGGGTCCTGGAGGCCAAAAAGATATTGGCTTCCTGCGAAGGTGACGTAGAGATCGGGGCCGTGTGCTACGGCGAGATCGTGTTCAAGGCCGGAAGCTCTGAGTTGTACGTGAGGCTCATTGCCGAGCAGTACCCTGACACGTCTACCTTGGTTCATGACAACAAAGAGTTTGAGATTACGGTCGGCACCAAGGCTCTTAGCGAGGCATTGAAGGCTGTTTGCATAATGTCCGACCCTGCGTTGTTAACTATAACGCTTGAAGTTTCGGGCGATCAATTGGCCATTTCCGCCTCGGATTCCCGTAGAGGGAGCGGCCGGGCAGAAGTCCCTGTATCGTTTACTGGCACCCCGTTCGCTGTGGGCCTAAACCATAGGTACTTCTCCGACGCCTTGGACGTTACCAATTCTGAGAAGGTTGTTATGAAGTTCTCTGGAGCTGCGGACCCGATTCTGTACTCTCCGGTGTCCGACACAGAGAAGTTTTCCTACATCCTCATGCCCGTAGACGACTGAGGTGGAACATGGCGACTGCTGAAGCTGTTTACCTTGCGCTGTATAGGTCGGTCATGGACCATAGCGTTCCCGTGGACGTTGGTTCTATTGCTCATGCGGTTAATACGTTGAGCCACAAGACGCCGTGCCCAAAGGTAGTAGAGGAGGTTTTCCCGCCTATCCCTACCAATGTGCGAGACCTACCGTTTGCGGACCGTAGGGCTATGTTGCATGTGCCATCTATCTCTAGCCGCAAGCTTCTTGGCAAGAAAGCGCTGACGAGCGACGATGCTATTGTTTTGGCCGATAACGCTGCGAAACGAGCCCTGGCGTATGCCTTCACTGCCTATCCCGTTCGGCGCAAGGTTTGCGATGATTTCCACGCTGCGCTGCTTAGCCGGGCGTTGAATTGGCTTGACGAAGTTGAGGGTCTTGCCCCTGACCGACGCTTTATTTTGTTGATGTCGGAATGGGTTTCCATCATGGCTTCTTTGAGGAATTTTAGTTTTCTCGATCTAAAGCATTTCAGTAGGGCGTTTATTGAATAGCTCTACCAATTCTCTAACGATGAGGTGTTTGTGATGGATGACGTTTTGAAGGTTGGCTTTAACCGGGTTAAGAAGAATGGCGTGCTTACGCTAACGATGGACGATATCCCCCCTGGGGTGGCCCCTCCCAAATCGGTGGTGTTGCTTACGAATTCGTCGGACCATGGTTCCGGGCATTGCCTTGACATGAAGCTTTATGTTGGCATTCATTCCTTGCCCAAAGAGGTCGTGGATTCTATGAACAAATTTATGTCCGAGTCTAGGCAGTCCGAGTCGCAATAACCCTATAGGGAGGGCGTATATGCCACGCTACTTGAGGCATATTTTTGTGCTATACTACTGGTTCCTTTCGTCGCTTATGCTGTTTACGTTTTGGAACTCATATGTGGTTAGGGCATGGCAGGTCCCTGACTTATCACTTTCCGAAGCTTGCAGTTTTGCTCTTGTCGTTTTGTTCTTAGTATGGTCGTGTTCGTTTGTTGTTTATAGAGGCCCAAGGAGCAAGTCGGATGACGGAACAACTGAACGATGACCTATGGGAGACTCCTCCTGAGCTGTTCAGCGTGTTGGACTCCGAGTTCCATTTTACGCTGGATGTTTGCTGCATGGAGGAGACGGCCAAGTGCGCGAGGTATTTTACTCCAAGGGAGAACGGGCTTGCGCAGTGTTGGGATGGTGAAGTTGCGTTCATGAATCCACCGTACTCTCAGGTAGGGATCTGGATTCGCAAGGCTTGGTGCGAGTCTCTGCTTGGGGCTACTGTGGTGGCGTTGATTCCGTCGAGGACGGACAATGAATACTGGCACACCTATATTTTGCCTGACTCCAGGGTTGGCATTTCTGACTCGCTACGCCGGGTCCACAATGCGTCCGAGATTAGGATGATCCGGGGCCGGGTCCCGTTTTTGCACTACGGCAAGCGCTATGGGTCTCCGAAGATGCCTTCTGTTTTGGTGGTCTTTGCTGGGAGATACGTTGGTGTGCCAACTGTTGTTTCCATGGGCCGGATTGAGTACGGAGGAGAACGGTGTTGCCTTCCAAAGCGGAAGGCGGCTATAGTTCCCAGGATATTGTTATGAGGGGTCAGAGAATGAAGAAAGAAAATCCCGTGATAGAGACGGCTGGGGCTGCATCGACAGATCCAGGGACGATCAAGATCGCCATAGACGGCAAAGTGGTTGTGGTGCTAGATGCTTCGGGTGGGGTGGAGTTCGGAGAAGGTATCGACTTGACATCGGCTGCGGCAGCGTTTTGGCTGGCTGTGGCGCAGAGCAATTCGTTCACGCCTGTACTGTCCAGTCTGGGGCGTAGGATCTTCGAGCTGAGCCAGGAGGTTGCCACCTATAAGAGGCTGGCCGCGAGGTACGAGAAAATCTTGGACGCTAAGAGTCCCGAAGCATAACGGTTGGTTAGGACGATAGGAGATATTATGAGTCAATGTTACTTGATCCCTGATTTTAGCAAGCCCATAGTCTGTACGTCTGTGGTCCCTCGTCCGGTGTTCCTTGGGGTCGGGTTCATGATCCCTCGTGAGCGTCTGGTTCTGCTGAATGCTAGAGACGATGGCGACGAAACCGAGGTCGATATGGAGCTGTACGTGAAGATGGGGTCTCTTTCCCCGGAGTTGCGGGAGCAGATTCGCAGTCATTTGCGGGTCATCCACGGGGCGAAGCTTCCGGGTCAAGAATCCGACTATTCTGCCAAATAGGAGCGGTCATGAGCGAGTGGGGACAGCGGAAGCGACTGCCTGGGGATAGGGATGCGATCATTCACGGATTCACCTTTGGGGACGGGACTTCGGGAACCTTGATCGTCGGGCTCTATGAGAACGGTACTCCTGGGGAGATTTTTCTTAGGGTGGATCGTGAGGGCTCTTCGGTCTCTGGGATGTGCAATGCTTTCGCCATAGCGTTTAGTAAGGCATTGCAGTACGGGGCGCCTTTGGAGTCATTGGTGAGTCGGCTAGAGCTAATGAAGTTCGAGCCTTGCGGGTGGTCTGGCGATGCGAAGATAGGGTTTGTGCACTCGATCGTTGACTACGTTATGCGTTGGATGAAAAACAGGTTTTTGGCTCAGTCTTCCGAGCCCTGCAATCAATTGCCGGAGGTTGCGAATGAGGTTTGAGGTTTTCTTTGTGAAGCCGAGCGAGGTTTGGAAGATCGACATATTCCGGGTTGGGATGGACAACCAGGAGGTCGCCAAGGTTCGCCGGGACCAATATGACAGCATGGGGCATGTGGAGTGCCCGGACGGGTCTATCCGGTCTTTGTGGCGTAGCCTGCATACTGTCCCTGGAGCCACGGAGAATGCTCTTGGTCCAGAGGCCAGGGAGGTCCAGATTGGCGATATCGTTGTTGACGTGTTGGGAAATATGTTTATGTTTATCATAGGTGATACCGAGTGGGTACGTGCCGAGTGGGAGTAGAGGAGTAGCGAATGAACAATCCAGTTTTGCTGTCTGTTTCTGAGATTTCGATAGTGTTGGAATGGTACCGACTTGCGTTGGAGACTGGGAAGCCCGTTCCTGGCCCGACGCTGGCGGCGCTGCTTGGGAAGCACGGAGATCTCGATGTCAAAAAGCCGTAAGCCTCTATCGAAGGTTGGGCTTTATATTCTGCTTCGGGACCTCGTCGCTCTTGGAGTACCTGTTGTCTGCATGACTCCCGATGTTATGTTCGGCAATGAGCTTTCTGCAATGGAGTCGTTCGTCTCGGTGTTCTCTCATTCGGAGCGGACCCAAGGCGAGGCGAAGTACAAGCCGTGTAGCGTGACCAAGAACATGGCCCGCATGATTTTGGATTGTGCGTATGGCGGGAAGGCTCTTCATCAAAAATACATGGATTTTGGGGCCATTCGGCTATCGTGAGTTGTTGATTCCCGCCCGAGATCTGATAGGATAGTGCTTGTTCTGGGTCCCTTTGTAAGTGAGGGTTAGAATGAGCGAAGAGCGAGATCCTGTTGTGGCGTTGTTTGGTGCTGCTGTTAGGCTGCTGGTCGACAGTCCAGAAGACGTTACGGTGACGGTCCACCGCATTGCGACCCGGACCATCATCGAGATTGATTCGGCCCCCGAGGATACGGGGAAAATCATAGGTAAGATGGGGAAGACGGCGATGGCGTTGCGGCAGCTTTTGTCTGCGATGTCTGGCCGGTTCAACGTCAATTATCAGTTGGAAGTCAAGGAGCATGGGTCTAAATCCTGACGTTCGGCCGTTTTTCTCTTGACTCTCCCAACGGCCCGATTATGCTACAACCGTTCCTGTTGGAGCTAATGAGTTGGAGGGGCGGATGAGAACTGAGTTGTCGCTGAAACGAGACTACTGCATTGAGTGGGGGATGTGGGAGGGCATTCGGGAGTTCATCCAGAATGCGATGGACGAGGAAGATTCCGGGTCCTCTGTCGGTTACGACTACAATCCTGGCAAGTCTGAATTGGTGATTCGCAATACAGGGGACCCGCTTCCACTGGAGTCTCTGCTCATGGGCGAGTCCGTGAAGCGGTCTCCGCAAGCTCGCGGCAGATTTGGCGAGGGTTACAAGGTGGGGGCGTTAGCGTTGCTCCGCAACGGGTGCAAGGTCTCGTTCCTGACCGGGAAAGAGAAGTGGACGTTCGGGTTTGCTGCGTCAAAGCATTTCGGCGGGAAAGAGATTCTGGTTGTCGACATAGATGCAAAGAAGTCGGTTACTTCCGGTGTGGAAGTCAAGATCGAGGGAGTCTCGCAGGAGATTTGGGAGCTAGTACAGGACCGGATTATTCCGCTTTTGCGGCGACGGCTGGCCTTCAAAGGGGAGCCCCTGGAGATAATCGACACTCCAAGCGGGTCAATAATAAGTCACGCTTGCTGTGCTAGTAAGCTTTTTTGTAAGGGAATTTATATCCAGGATCTCAAAGAGGATTATAGGTTCGGCTATGACATTCCGTCTATTCGCCTTGACCGTGATCGAGGTATTGCGGCCTCCTGGGATGTCAAATGGCAAACTCGGTCGATCCTTGATTTTGCTGCGGCCAAGAACGCCATAGCTCCTCGTGACGTGTTTGATCTGGTAGTGAAGGGTTCGTCGGACCTGGACGTGGACAGTAATACGGCCAAAATTTATTGTAAGAGTTTGTGCTTGGCTACTAGCTCAGAGTTCAAGTCCAGATATGGCGACGATGCTGTTCCCGTGATCTCAGTGGAGGGGATTCGGGAGGTAGAGCGTTTTGGGAGCACGCCAGTTGTTGTGAGTCCTACTACGCTGTCGTTCTTGGATTATTCGGTGTCCAAACTGGAGGATCTGAGGGTCCGACGCCGGGCGGATTATGAGCAATTGGTACAGCCTTCTGAGTTGTCTCACGACGAGCGGGAAGCTCTTGACTTTGCTTGTGGCATGTTGGGGGTTGGGCTTCCTGGATCTGAGTCTCGTGTGGTGGTGGTTGTGTTCCGGGATGCCAATATGCTGGGGATGTTTCTTCCTGACTTCAGCATGGTATATATAGCCAAGAAGTGCCTAACAGACCGATGGTTGACGCTTAGAACCTTGGTCCATGAGTTTGCTCATGCTGAGGGCGGGGACCTTGACCAGAAGCATGAGTCGGCCATGCACGATATTTGGTGCAAGATTGTGGTGGCGTTGTCTGGGCAGATCGATGCCCTAAAGGCCGGTGGGGTGACGGGTCATGGATGTTGACCATTGCGTCCGTCTTAGGGTTATTGTCGCATCGTGCCCGTCGTGCAAGCAGGCACGGGTTGTGCCTTGCGAGAAGGGCTTTAAGGAGGGGCTGTGCTTGTGCGGTCAGAAGCTTCATTGTGAATTCCATTCGATAAGGGGGAAGTGGCCCTCTTTGAAAGCTGATTCGGCAAATGTCCCTAATGCCTTGGACTATTTTCATAGGTCATATGAAGAATGCTTTTGCGAGGATCTGCATTCTGCCGTTGGCAGGGAGCTTTCACCCGAAGAGCTGCTGATCGTTCGCAAGTCTCTTTTGGCTTGGGAAGAACCATGGCCGGAGTCAAAGAATGAGGAATAAGGGGATGCTGGGCATTGGTGCTATTGTTTCGGTTGGCAAGAAGCAGGGAGTTGTCTGCGGTCATCTCACTGCATCTGAGTACCTACGCCAGCTCCCCGATGAAAGGGTTTCGGACGAGGCTATGCGCATCGAGGCGGCGTATGGCGTAGAGTGGAAGCAGAAATTCGCAGTATACAACGTAGAGTTTGAGTCTGGGGACGTTATAAGTATAGAGGCGCAAGCGTTGGAGGTTATTGATGCTGGATACAACGAGTATCCCAGTCAGCGTGCTCCGTGATGTATCGCTAAGCTCTGACTCTAAGATTGTGTTCTTTTCTGTCTTGCTCTTGGGCAAGTTCGCCACAGAGAACGGCGTCGGCCTTTTGCTTTCGTGGGATAAGGCCCGAGTTGGCCAGTGCTTAGCGGAGTTGGTGAGCCGTCGCATGGCTTCCGTATCTGGCGGGAACGTTGTACCTATTGGATTGAAGACCAAGCTAAAGCTAGCTCCGGTCTCTGACCTTAGCTCTGAGCCCGTAGACTCTCCAGTTATCGCTGAAAAATCCAGGTTCGAGACTGCTCTTGAACGTAGTAAGCAGGCGGAAGCAAAGAAGCGAAAGAAGCTGTCCGACAAAAGGTCGGGTCAGGGCTCATTGGGTCTGCAATCGATTGCCGCTTCCGATGGATTCGGTGAGCGCGAGATTGTGACGAGGCAACCTGGGTCGAAGAGTCTGGAATTGGAGCGTTTGCGAGCCAGAAAGAAGCTGCCAGCCTGTGCATTGGTGGAGGACTGGTTCCGGCGTGAGGTTGGTGCGGTGTATGGCCAAGACAAGATGTCAATGTATCAGCGGTGGGGTGCCGGGGAGTTGAAGCGTGCCAGCGATTTGGTTTGCGAGAACGAACCGGATATAGTGGAGCGTATGGTTACCCATTTTGTGGCGAACCATGCCAAGTATGGATTTGATGGTTTTCCGACCATCTATGGGTTATGGTCGTGTAGAAATAGGGTTGCTGGGGAACTGTGCGGCATCTCCTCCAGCAAGTCTAAGGTTCCTATTGGTGCGAGCCCCAAGCGAAGGGGGCTAGAGGACGAGTTCGACGCCAAGGCTGCGGACAAGTCTCCAGAGATAGGTTGGTGATGGAACGAGTAAAGCGAGAATTGAATGCCGAAGACATGGAGCGCATACAGCTTCCCGAGCTGTACTGGACTGCGTCCGTGGACAAGATCGGTCTAGCCGACCCAGGGAAGGAAGTGTTCCTGCGTTATCTGCGGCAGATCAACGACGTGGTTGGCAAGGGATATGGGCTCCTGCTTTGGGGCGATAACGGTGTTGGGAAGACGGGCTGTGCTGCGATCATAGCGAAGGAAGCGTGTCGTTACGGGTGGTCATCGATGTTCATTCGAGTAGCGGATCTCTTGGCCTGGGAAACCAGGAAGGCCATGTTCGATGAAGAGGCCAGAGTCACCATTTGGGAACGAGCCAGGGGGGTGGAGCTACTGGTCCTTGATGATCTTGGCAAGGAGGTCCATGATGCAAACGGCCGGTCGATGAAGGAAATTGAGGAGTTTTTGCGGGACCGAATTTCCAGGAAAAAGAGCACGATTATCACAACCAACCTGTCGCCTAGAGGGCAGATGGAAGAGCTGTATAAGCCCAGCATGATGCACGTCATGAAGGAATCCATATATGCTATTAGGTGCACCGGCGTAGACCATAGAGAAGACAAGCAGGCGGAAGTTGCTGCGGCATTGAGCGAGGGCGTTGGTTCAGGGTGGGGGGAATAGCGTGCCTAACAGTGGGGACTTCAAAGCACTAAGCCTTCGGTTGCTGTCTGCGGTGATCTCCGGTGGCAACCGGACGGCCAAGCGGTTGATGCGGCGTGGGGTCTCGGGGCTGTACTTCCCGGACGAGCTGGGGGATGTCTGGAAGTTTCTCCAGAAGACTCTGGACGAGGAAGGTAGGGTCCCGGAAGCGGACGAGGTGGAGGATCGGTTTAGTGTCCGGCTGGCGAGGGATGTAAACTCGTTTGACGCCGATTCAGTGGCCGATTTGATCTCCGCTGGCCTTGCCACTACCCTTTTTGACGAGGGGATGAAAGGCTCAAAGGAGGCCTGCAAAAAGGGCGATTTGGACTCTGCGTTATCGCTGGCTGAGGCCCAGATTCGCAGGGCCAGGAACTTGCACTATGGCGGGATCTCTGCATCTCACCTATACGGGCAGGTTGGCGAAGTGGAGATGTTGTACGAGCGTGCGAAGCGAGGGGACATAGGTGTTCCTTTCCCGTGGCCGACGATGAACTCCTCTACTATGGGGATGTGGGAAAAGACGCTCACGCTGTTCGTGGCGAGGCCTGGAGTGGGCAAGACCATGAGTTCTCTTGTGGTTGCCAACCATGTTAGGTCCAAGACCACCGTTGATATCCTGTACGTGTCTCCCGAGATGTTCAAATGGGAGATCGCAGAGAGAAACTTGGCGATGGAGGCCAAGGTCAACTATGGCCGGTTGATTCAGGGCCATTTGCGGACGGAAGAGGAAGAGCGGTTTCGAGCCAGGGTCAGGGAGCAAAAAGAGTGGAAGCCAGACCCGAGCGACACTACATGTAGTGGCTTGTTCTGGATTGTCGACAGGTCCGACATCATCGGGGCGAAGGACGATCTTCTGGCTCTGGAGACCTTGATTGAGGAATATAGGTCGAGGGCTGCGCTCCGGGGCCGAAAGCTGTTGCTTATCGTTGATGCTCTATACAAACTCGGCAGTGGTAGGGACCGGACCGAGCAAATGGTGGTTAACATCCTGTGGGCTGTCAGGATGGGGATACAGTACGATTGCCCGGTGTTGGCTACTACGCAATTCAACCGAGGTGCGGGCGCTGGGGGCATGGAGGCTTCTCTTGAAAACCTGGGTTTGACCGACGTTGCAGCGTGGGAAGCTCACCAGATTTTCGCTCTGTTCCGGGACAAGGATATGAAGGCTAACCGGCAGATGGGCTTCAAGCCGTTGAAGGTCCGGCGCTTGGCTTCTGATGGAACAAATGAGTTTCGTGTTCATTGGGATTTTGATACTATGTCTTTTGGTGAGATCGCTACGGAAGGCAAATATGTCGACACTGACTATGCAACAACTAGCGACGATGTAAAGTATTAGGAGAGACCATGACTAGTGAAGCTATTGTAGAAGTTGTGTTGAAGGACGGGACTAGAGTTCGGGCAGTCAAAAAGGGAGGGGCGTATATCGTGGAGTCAACGGGTCAGGCGATTCCGGCAGGCAGTATCCAGAGTGTGGCGTCGTTGCTTTTGGGATAGGTGTTGCCATGATTGCAGGCATCCGTGTGGGGTCCGATGGAGAGTGGTACAAGAACATGGCAGCGCTCATTCGCCATGGCGAGAGGACCTATGGGCTGAAAGTCAGGTACAAGGACGAGAGCCTGTTTATGAAGGCCCTTGGCTTGCTCATGTTTTTCAACAAGGGATTCATGGCCAGCTACACAACTACGCTTTGGAACTACGTGTGGTTCCCGAGTCGTTACGCCGTGGCCCAAAACCCAAGGTCCTACTTTGTCACATTGGCCCATGAGCTTGCCCACATCGATCGATATGGCAGAAGTGTTTTTAGGTACTTGTGGTTTTGCATTAGATACATGTTCCCTCAGTGTTTGGCACTGCTATCGCTTGGGGCGTTCTCTGCCATTTGGGTTGGGCCGTGGGGTCTCGTGTTCCTTGTGTTTTTGGCGGCTGCGTTCCCTTGGCCTGCTCCTGGTAGGGTCAGGGAAGAGATCATTGGTTACGCCATGAGCGAGGTCTGCTGGCTTTGGCTGTTGGGCCGGGACTGGAGCGGGAGCAAGATCGACGATGGGGTTGTCAGCGAGTTTACTGGCAGCGGGTACTATTGGATGAAGTGGGGTGACGCCTCGTCGGTCCGAACGGATATTTCGCTTCGGTGCGGCTGGCTTGTGGCTGAAACAAACTGGGCTCTTGGTCGTGCGGTTAGGTACATTGCCCTGTATGGCAGTTCGGAATACTACTCCATGTACGGTGAGTAGCATGGCTGAAAGGCAGACAGAGGTATATTATGACCAGACGTTGAAAGAGTTGATCTTCGACACAAGCAACGGCCGTGAGCGTGTCAAGCTGGCCAAGTTGATGGAGTGGAAGGTCAAGGGCAAGGGGATGCACCATATGATTAGGGCGTTGGCGCTCCATTTCGGAGCCAGCTTCGAGGAACAGACCATGTATTCTATCGTTGGGGCGCTCCAAGACGTGGAGTCTAGCGAGAATATCTCATTTGGAGGGAAGGCATCATGGTAGGCGGGAAGTCTGTGGTTTTCACCTATTACGGGGGTGAGCCTATCTTCAAAATGGGTCCGTACTGCGGTGAGCGGGCTTGCGACGTGGTAGTCGAAGACCCAGGGTATTTTCGTGAACTTCTTGCGCTGAGACTCCAGCCCGAAGACCGGGATTCTGTTCTCCAGGTCATGGAAAGGTCTGGGCTGGATTCGGCCGTTGACGATGGGTTTGACGGCGCAGTTGTGGCCGGGTCCGATGGTAAGTTTAGGGCTGTTGTCAATAGCAGGCCAAGGGATGATGTCGAGGTTCCAGTAGCGAGTGTCCATGATGTTCTCGGTGCCATTTTCGGAGGGTCGAAATGAAAGTTACGGCTGTTGGTGGCAAGGTTGCGATTGTGTTGGACGAGGAGCTAGAGCAAAAGCTCAGGCTGGAAGGCGAGGTCTCTATTGGTGAGGGTAAGACGCTGTTCCTTGTCCGGGAGCAGAAAGGCACGATTCTGCCTCAGATGCGAGTCGGGAAAATCATAAGCGTTGGGAAGGGCATATGGAAAAAGGTCGACGGGTCCGACCGCTGGATACCAATGCCAGAATCCATCAAGGTCGGGATGACTGTCGGCATCCCTCCGTTTATGCTCGCCCCGTTTTTCATCGAGGGCGTGGGCAACGTCGTTATGGTTAATCCGCATTCTCTTATGGGGTTGGTGACCAGCCGTGAACGCCGATCAAATTCGGGAGTTGTGTGAGCTGTTAGGTTCCGGTTGTTCGGACAGAAATGCCAACATGTATACGCACTGCCCGCTGTCGGAGTGGACTCACGATGCAGGGACAGACAATAGAGCCTCATTCAGTATCGGGGTCAGAGACGATGGAGGGCACAGCCCATGCCGGTGTTGGTCGTGCGGTTTCAACGGCACTTTGTGGATGCTTGGTTCCGAGCTGGTTAAGCGGGACAACGTCAAATACAGCCCGATCAACAGGTTCATTCGCCACATTGAGGACGGATGGGATAGTGGTTGCGGAGGGGTTTCCGTTTCTCCGATTGAGCGGAAGGCCGATAGGTCCATAGAGGGGGACATCGCTGAATACCCTGACGAAAAGGTGATTCCAGAGCAGGACTACGCTGTATTTGCTGGCCGGGTTCCGATGTATGCGTTGGACCGAGGCTTGCGCCTGGAAACTTGCAAGGCCTGGGAGTTGGGGCATGATCAATGGCGGAAGCGGTTGCTGTTCCCTGCGCGGGATTATCGGGGCCGTCTGGTAGGGGTGTCGGGGAGGCTTTACACTCCAGGATGCCCACGTTGTCATAGGCTTCCTGGAGCCAAGAAGTATAGGTCTTGCCCGTCGTGCGGGTATTCGTTGGGGGAGAAGTACCTACACACGGATGGCTTCAAAAAGGAGTACGTCCTATATGGCGAGCACATGATCAACCGGGACTTGGACTATGGGATTGTGGTCGAGGGTCCTTTGGACGTTTTGAAGCTATGGCAGCATGGATTCGAGAACGTAGTCGGAGTGTTCGGTTCGGAGCCGAGCGTCAAGCAAATGCGGAAGCTGGTTCATTTCTTCAAGCGGGTTGTGGTGTTTATTGATGCCGACAAGGCGGGCAAGAAAATGGGCGAGAAGCTGGCTCAGCGATTGGTGCCTTTTCTGGAGGACTACCATGTTGTTGGCGGGTACAAGAATGACGGCAAGGACCCGGCAGACAGGTCGTGTTTCGAGGTTATGGGGATGCTAAGTCAGGTGGGTATTGGCCCGACTAGGTCATTGGTTCGGGATTCCCCTTGACTTTGTCCGGGGCTGGATTATGCTACAACGGATGGTAGGCTTTTTCATCGGACGGGGGTTGATGATGTGGTACAGGCGAGGGTTCGGGTATTTTGAGGAGTTCAATCGGTTGAAGTTGATGCAGGGACTCCAGCCTACTCGGTTTATGATCCGAAAGGACGAGAAGCGGGACGTTGTTTTCCTTGACGGCGGCGATGATGATGCTCCGTTCATGGTGGTCGAGCACAGAAAGAAAGTCGCCGGTGCCTGGACATATCCTGTGTGCCAGAATTCGGATAAGTACCTATCGGGAGAGGCCGTAGACTTGCAGCCGTGCGTGGCGTGTGACGAGAACTCCGGTCGACATACGGTTGGTATGCTTAGCGTCATTGATATCGCCGGATATGAGCGAGACAAGAAAAAGTACCCAGGTCTTCGTCGGTTGTTTTGCGCCGATGAGGCTTGTTTGCGGACGCTGTCTGAGATTCGTGCTCAGTGTCCGGGTGGGAGCCTTACGGGTGCGGTGATTCGGGTCAATGATACAGCCGGGGAGTGGGGGAGTTGTGGCACGAGTTGGGAGTTGCTAAAGGTGCTTCCCAAGGACAAGTGGGATGCAGCGATCAAGAAAATGGGTTTTGACGTGTCCAAGAATCCCTGGCAGCCGTTTGACTACGCCAGCTTCGTGAAGCTTGTCCCGAACGAAACCATGCGCTCTATTTGGGCTGGGAAGGTCACAGTCCCGGATGCGGGGGCCGATGAAGAGGTAAAATACTAATGCCTTTCGATCTCGACTCCAGGATGGTTGCCATGGGCTTGGTCTTCATTGGACTACTGGCCGTGGGCCTTATTGGTGCTACGGTGATCGATGCCTTGTCCGTTATGGCCGACAGGTCGAAGAGGGGCAATAAATGGTACAAGTGATTCAGGATGTCCCATTATGGTTTAAGATTTTCTTTGTCATGATGGCGGCTAGTTGTGTCGGGATTCTGTTTCTTTTGTTGCAGATTCAATTGGCCATATCAAGGCTGGCCGAAGGCATGATACTAATGAACAAAGAAAACAAAAATATGGCGAAGAGATTGGACGCTCTATGTGACGCATATATGATTGAGGAAGACGGTACGGTGCCATGCGTGATTCGTGCCGGTGAATCAAATTTGGACGATGAACAAGAGGGACGACGATGGAAGAGAAGGTAGTGAAGCCTAGAACGAGAACAGGCGGCGGGTCGATTGCTTGGGGCTATTTCCTGATTCAGGAGGATGGCAGCGAGGCATTCCACATGGTGGAGGGGGCGACCAGCACCGAGGACGTGAAGGATATGATACGGAAAGAGATGCTGCAATTAGGCGCTAACTCTGTATTCTATAAAAACGTGGTGAAGATTTTTGCTATCAAGGCGGAAATCAAGCCTAACTTATCGTCTAAAGTGGTGGTGAAGCTATGAGTTCGAGCTGGGTTCCGAAGGTTGGGGAGATGGTCTACGGCGTTTCCAGGGTAGAGTCTACTCGGCCACCTATGTATATGATCCATCATGGGGTGGTCCGGGAGTCCGACGCCAATGCTAGGATGGTGCACCTTGAAGATGGCCTTCCCGGCGGCAAGCTGATTATCTTGCTGATGAACAAGACATTCAGGACCAGGACTGCCGCGCTTGCGGATATCGTTGCGATGTCGGAGCAGGCCTTGTCTCGCTACTGTGAGACCTCCATTGAGAAGCCTGGGAGCATTCCCGAGCATGTTATTGAAGCATGGAGGACCCAGGTCGAGATGGCCAAGGACGGGGCGGTGCCCATGATTGGTGGTCTTATTGACCCAGGAACTGGGAAGCCTGTTTCGTTCCGCCAGCGTAAAATTCGGACCAGGAAGATGAAGCGGTCCAACTTTCTGACTGTCTGCAATTGATTGCCGGGGGGTCAGGATGTCGGTAGCTCCTGTAAGGTTCAAGGATACGGAAGTGGTCATCGACCGTATGGCTTGGATTCCAAAGGCCTCATTGAGCGACCAGGACATGTTCCTTTTGCGAAGGGAGCTAGTCAAGACACCTATCAAGATGGCTGAGTTCGCCGGGATGGACGAGGACGAGAAGCCGGTGGTGCTATATGAGGAGCACGGCCGGTGGTTTGGAGTTCCCAGGGCGTATTATGAATCAGTCATGAGGTCCAAGTGTTCCGGCTTGACCGAGAAGCCGATGTTTTGCGAGACCCGATCGATTCCAGACAGCAGGATGGAGTTGAAGGGCATCAAGTTGGGCGGGACCTATTCAGAGCAAGCGGAGATGGTTCGGCAACTGTCCGAGTTTTTCAAGGGCGGGGGCATGGGAGGCATCTTCCGGGCCGACCCTGGATACGGCAAGACAGTGGTAGCGCTTCGGGTGATCTCAGAGTTGAAGGTTCCTACGCTGGTTGTGGTCCACAAGGACTTCCTGCTCACGCAATGGATCAACCGAATCAGGAAGTACCTTCCCAACGCCAAGATCGGTCACATACAGCAAGACAAGGTGGTAGTGGAGGGCTGCGATATTGTGATAGCGATGCTCCAGTCGTTGTCTCAAAGGGAATATGATAGGTCTATTTACAGTGCGTTCGGGTTGGTGGTCATTGACGAGACGCACCGGCTGGGGGCCAGCTCGTGGGCTCCGGTCATTCGCAAGTTTAGGGGCCGCTGGCGACTTGGACTTACTGCTACGGCGAGGCGCAAGGATGGCATGGAGGACGTGTTCTTCTGGAACATAGGTCCGATCATTGTCTCTGCCAAGGTCAAGACCAAGCTTCCCAAGTTGAAGCGAATCAGGACGGCGAGCAAGTTGCCTCGTGCGGGCACGCTGGAGGGCAATGCTAGGGTATCGAAGACTGACAAGGAGCAGGCGAAGTCAGTCATGACACCTACGGTGTTGCGGCATATAGCGAGGGATACACAGAGGAACAAGGTCATTGTGGAGCAGATTTTCGAGGCTGCCACGAGTGAAAATCTGAGGAAGGTCATAGTGCTGAGTGAACGAAAGGACTCGCATTTGCACCTTTTGAAAGACGACTTCGAGAAGTTCTGTGTGAAGAAAAAGGCGTCTGTGACCACTGGCTTCTACTACGGGGGGCTCTCCGAGCGGGAGCTGTTGGAGTCCGAGGGGAAACGGGTTCTGTTCTGTACTTACCAGATGGTGAGTGAGGCGCTGGACATAGAGTCCTTGGATACGTTGGTGCTGGCGACGCCAATTTCGGATGTAGAGCAGGCTGTTGGCAGAATTCGACGGCAGTGCACTCCTGATAGCGACAAGTGCGCCCGGTTATGTCCGTGGCGGGCCGGGGTGTGCAAGGGCAAGCCCGATCCGATCGTTGTGGACATCCTGGACCCGCTGATTGATCGGTGCGAGGCGAAGGCCAGATGGCGCATGATGTTCTACCGGGAAGAGGGGATTATGGGCAAGCAGGCTTGACAGCGCTGGGCAAGCCGATTATGCTACAATAGGTGTGGAGGTGCTCATGAGATCGATTAGGACTAGGAAGCCTTTGGAACTGGAGTTCCGAGGCAAGGCGTACACTGTGTTTTGGGTTGGAGACTTGGCCACTGAGGTTGGCCGGTCATCTAGGACGGTTGGCTGTTGGTGCAGGAGCGGGGTGCTTCCCGAGTCTCCATTCCGGTCACCACGGGGGGACAGGTACTTCACGTCGGAGATGATTGGGGTCATCAAGGCCGCTGTTGCCAAGTGTGGCGGGGCCAATTTGGATCTCCAGTCCTTTACCAAGGAGGTGAAGGAAGGCTGGGCGAAACTAGGTTACTGAGCGGACTATATGAGACGAAGCACATGAGGTGTGGCATTGAAGAACAATCCTATTTTCTTTGAGTCGGTAGTTGTAACCAAGACAAACAGAGACAAAACCAAGACGGTAGAGTCTGCGGAAGACGGGTATGGTCGGCCTCCATTTCCGGCCCCTTCGTTTCCAACGGCGCACCTATTCGTGTCGATGGGCTTCACGAAGAACTTGCAGGATTTCCGAAGCAAGAAAGCCAATGTAGGCGTGAGTGTTCCGTTCGATGCCACTCGTCTGGACGAGGTGTGGGCGACTGTCAAACCGTGGGTCAGCCGTAGGCTCATGGAGCTGATCAATGGTAAGACTTCCACGGAAGAGCCGCTGGCGATTCTCCCGGTGGTGTTGGTGGATACGGTGCCCGCTTCCGATGTCGTTAGCGTTCCGGTGAGCTGCGGCCACACGGTACCGCTTGGCAACTTTGAGTTCGCATCAATAGAGATCGGCCTTACGCTGCTGTCGGACCCAGATAAGGTGGTTGACGCATACAACTGGGGCGCTGCCTGGACAAAGGAAAAGGCGGATGATATTGCCGAAGGCGTAGAGCGGGCCAGGGCGAAAAAGAAGTAGTCAACTCATTTCTACGGCGGGACCTATGGCAAAGAAAGAAAAGAAGTCGGATTCGGCAGAGGAGCAGTCTGGAGCCAGTAAGGTCCAGAGGTTTAGGCTTCGCCAGGATTCGCTATGCTCCAAGTATGGGTCGGGGACTTCCGTTATGGCGTCCGTGATCCCTGATACGCTGCGCATTTCTACGGGCTCATTCCGGTTAGATTATGCGTCGGGCGGTGGTGTCCCTGTTGGCCGAACTTCGCTGATTTGGGGCGGGGAGTCGTCTGGCAAAACTGGGATGGTTTTGCGTATTGGTGCACAAGCTCAGAAGTTGTGCGCCAACTGCTATCGGATGCCGGTATTGGCCTCGTTGCTCAAGATGGACGATGATACGATCGTCTTGGGGGTCCCGGATGGCAATGGTGGGTTTATCGACTCCGAGACCGGGCGTGAGGTTGTGGTTGCGAGTGTGGCTGGGGAACTCAGCAAGATCCAGTATTGCGACTGCTATTCCAAAGCGCTGTTTGTTCCCAAGCCTCTACCGGGTAACGGCGATAATGAGTTCGAGAAAGATGCCATTTTTCAGGCTAGGCTAGAAGGTTATAGCACAAACTCATATGAGGACGTTACGGTACACTATGTAAACATAGAGGGCGACCTTGACGTTGGCTGGGCCAGGAAGATAGGTATTGACACGAGCAGAATGGCGGTGACGGTTTGCGAGACCGGGGAAGAGGCTGTCGATGTTGTCAAGTTTCTGATTGATTCTTGCGATAACGACGTGATCATCGTGGATTCTCTGGCGATGATGGTGCCCATGACTGAGGTCGAGGAGAGTGCCCACGACGCTCATATGGGGTTACAGTCCAGGATGCTGAATCAGGCTATGCGGGTGTGGACTCAGGCCAGAGTAGCGGCAAAGAGGAAGCACGGCAGGGACATCACGATTCTGCTCGTGAACCAATGGCGAATGAAGATTGACAGGTTCGGTGGAGGCCCGCAGTTAGTTGGGGGGCTTGGCCAGCGGTTTGTGGGGTCGTTCCAGGTGAAGTGTTGGTCAAAGAAGGGTGAGTCGTCTCAGATCGACGTTGGCAAAAAGGGATATGAGGTGGACGTTGCGGAAACGGCTACAACATGTTTCAAGGTGGAAAAGAACAAGACGTTTGGGTCCAAGGAAGTCGAGGGTGAGATTGAGTTCTTTGTCCGTGATTGCGAAGAGGGTAAGGCCGGTGAGGTTCGGGAGTTCGATTACATATGGACTTTGGCGAAATACTTCGGGATCGTTTTCAAGCAGGAAAAGCCCATAAAGTGGATAATGAATGGGAAGGTGTTTGATACCGAAACGGCGGCCAAGGCAGCGGTCAGAACGGACCCGGAGGTTATGGCTGGGCTTCGTTCGACGTTAATGACGTTGCTCCTGGGTCAGATCAAGAAAGAGATGCTGGGGGGCAAGCGATGAAAAGCCACCTATTCCAGGAACTGACAGGCAATGGGGTGTCCCGTGGGAAGTCGGCGCCTGGGAAGCAGGAATCGAGACTTGCCAAAGAAGAGGGCGGGAGGGTCCACCGCCGTTCGGGGGCCGGTTGGGTCAAGTGGGATGGCTCTTCCAAGGGCAAGCTCTGGGATGCCAAACACACGGATGGTGATTCTATCCGCTTGCCAATATCGATGCTGGCTCATTTGGAGCGAGACTCAGTTTGCCAGGGCAAGATGGCGTTTTTTGAGCTGGAGTTCTCGAACCATCCCTCGTCGATAGGTCCCCACTGGTATCTTATGCCGATGTTGACCTACTTCTCGTGCGGGGGCGGGAAGGTCAGTCAGGATATTCCAACCATTCCGGTGAAGGGGAGTTCTCTGGGGGTCAGTGTCTCCAGACTGGTAAAGGCTAGCGCCTCGCACGGAATGCTTGTGTTCGATGTTCCGTCTTTGGGCCAGTGGGTTGTCATTCCCAAGAGCAAGAAGGAACAGTTGCAATGGTGAGCATCAACAGGCAAGAGGTCTTGCGCAAGGCGTTGTTCTCGCTTGTGTCCCATGCGAGGGATACGGTCCCGGCTGGGGCGACGTTGCCGGATGACAAGATGGGCATTCCCATTCTTGATTCTGGGATTCTGCTGACTCTGGATCACCTAAAGCGTGACGGCTTTGACCGACCACTCAGGCCGCTTCTCGAAGCCGCGCTTGATGCGGCGGTTGTTGACGGGTATACGGCTTTCCCGAGGCCGGAAGGGTTTGTGCCAGACCCCATGTTTGAATTGGTGGTCAAGCGCCTGACTCAGTTGTTTGGGGCCGCTGAATGGTTCCAGATGTATCAGGACGAGGCTCAATGTTCCGGGGAACTGGCGATGCCGTTGTGGCTCATTCGGGCGGGATGCAAAACGAAAGAGGACGGCATTGAAGCGTGCAGAAAGATCTTGTCGAATGCTGGGTTGCTGAAGAAACGGGCGAAGTTGAAGATTGAAGGCAAGAAATAATGGTAGAAGATCTTGGCGGTGTTGTATCTCAGATGCTGGCAGACCGAGGCGTTGGTGCTCCGAAGAACGCCATTGACTTCTACCAGATCATAAAGTCTGGCAAGCGTCGGACCAGGACGCTTATGCCATGCAGGCCAGACACGATGTTCTCTACTCATGATTTTGGCCGTCTTTGCGCCTGGGAGGAGATCCTGTGCGCTCGATACAAGCTGGTTCGGATGAGGGAGGAGTCTCCGCAAGACAGGTACATGTTCAGTATCGGCAAGGCGTACCATTGGATGTTCCAGAACCTTCTGTTTCCCCATGGCGGGGACACGATTATGACGAGGGACTGCCAAGCGAACAGGGTCGAGGCGGTTGGGGATGCCGATGATCTGTTTCTGGGGTGGTGGAAGTGTGAGAGTTGCGCTGAGACTCATGCAGGGAAGGGGACCGGCTACCATAGCTGGATTCCGAGGCCCAAGCAGTGTCGCAAGTGTGGAGGCCATGAGTTCGAGTTCCGTGAGGCCGCTGCGGCGAGGGATGGATTCATATCCCACCAAGATGGCGGCATTAGGTACAACGGCAAGGTCTACCACGTAGAGTTCAAGACCATCAACGGGTTCTTTTTCAAGCAGTTGGGGATCGTTCCCAGGGACCCGGACCACATTGTCCAGGTCAGGTTGAACCAGCACACATGCGGGATAGATCGGTCGTTGCTGGTATATATCAACAAAGAGGAGCCGACCGGCTCAAAGTCCATGAAAACCTATGAGGTTAGATATGCAGCGAAAGACGTTGCCCCTTCCCTTAGAAAAGCCGAGTCGATCATCAACGGGATCAAAAACGAAGACTCCCCGCTCCCGGCAGGATGTGCTTCCTGCGCAGATCCCGGTGACAAGCGCGCTCAGGCGTGTATCGCCCGGAAGTGGTGTCCGGTATGTGTTGGGCCTTGACCTATCGAATCGGGCCGCGGGCATTACGGTGGTTGACCAGACGGGCCGAAAATGCTATGAAGATGTCAGTGGGTTCGCTCTTGCGAAAGCTGATTCTGAGGAGTCTCGGGTGTTGCGGATTTGCACTGTTCGTGATGCGTGCCTTCGGCCATTCAACCTATACAAGATAGATTCGGTTTGGTGTGAGGATTATGCCTTTAGTCGGGCAGGTTCGAGCAGTGTGACAGGCCTTGCCGAACTGAGGGGCGCCATAAAGGCGATGCTTTGGGAGAAGCACAAGGTCACCATGAAGTTCGCCGGCGTTCGGACTGTCAGGTCCAGGTTGCTGGGCAAAGGTTGGGGCGGGAGCAAAACGAAGCGCCAGATTCTGGATTTTCTCAGTTTGCATGGTCGCGAGTTTCAAGACGACAACAGTATGGACGCTTGGTTGACCGGGACCTATGGAATGTTGGTCGACGTGGGGGTTATCGATGAGACGGGGAATCAACGTAGTGGTTCAGGCAGGAAACGTGGGCGAGGCGTCAAAAGGGAGGCTCAGCAAGAAGGGTGAGCCTGTTGTCGAGTTTACCCTGGCTGTCGAGGACCGGGGTGGATTCACTACATGGGTCAAGGTTAACGCCTACGGTGGTTTGGTACCTATTTGCGAGGGTAGGATGGTGTCGGGCGATTATGTGGTGGTCCGTGGAGAGTTGATCAATAAGAGCGGCGGGGTCTTAGAGGTCCGAGCCGAAGAGGTGATTTGGGCTTAACGTGCAATCGATTGCACAGAGGAGGTGCTATGAGTAGGAAGGTATTGGAGCAGGGTTTGACGAAGTTCGACGAGGCGTTGTTCCAGTCGTTGCTTAAGCTCTTTGACGAGGACGGGGTCGGGGCTGTCGACGGGAGCAAGGTCACGTCTGTATCAGATCCTGTCACCGGAGAAGAGATTTCCGACCCAGAGGCCATAGGTGAGATGTTTGGCCGTCTGGTGGCTTCGGGTCGACTGGTGGAAGAGACGGGCGACGATGGAACCAAGCTGTATCGGCGGGCTGGTGGTGAAGTCGCTGGGGCTTCGGATGCCATGACCGGGTCCGAAATGGAAATAGCGAATCGGGCCTTGTCGAAGGTCATGGATCTCAAATCTGCGATTGAAGTGAAGTTCTTCTACCTTGGCGGGGCCTTGAAAGAGGTCTTTGTTCACGAGCACTGGAAGGCCAAGGGATACAAGGGCTTTGACGAGTATGTCGAGAAGGAAGTGGACTTGAAGCGTCGAATGGCGCGGTATCTCATTCGCGTTTACGAGGTGTTCACCGAGATCGACAAGAATCTTCCCGATGGTCGAGTTCTCACGAAGCTCCAGATGATGGGGACCACCAAGGCAATCGAGCTTGTGGGCGTTGTCAATGGTTCCAACTTCGACGAGTGGGCGACCAGGGCGCAGGGCTTGACCGTTCGTGAATTGAAGCGGATGGTTGCTTCGTCCGAGGGTGGTGGTACGGCCCTTCCCAAGTCAGTTGACGGCAAGTTGTCGGATAGCGGGGAACCTATGGAGAAAATGACAAGGCTCACATTCGTCTTGGCTCCAGAACAGCTCAAGAACATCAACATGGCTCTGGAGGTATTGCGGGAAGAGACCAAGTCGGACAAGACGGGACACCTGCTGGACACGATGGCCTCGATCCTGCTGTCGCACTATGGCGACAAGGCTCCCACCGATGTTATGCTGGCGAACGTGGAGCGTTCAACCGGGCTTCGTCTGATTGCGTTCTCCGCTGAGGGTGACTGCATTCATGGTGAAGAGCTGCTGGCAAACGTAACGTCTGCGGTTGACGAGGACTCGGCAGATTGACCTATTCAGTACGGTTTGTGGTATGGTGAGGTCAGTGGGGGTGGCTTATGGCGAGGCAAGACCATAACGTTGTGGACATTGGTGACGCCGTTCTCCTTAAGCTGCCCTGCATTGACGTTGTGGTAGTCATGCTCCGAACGGGGAGCACTCCAGAGAAAGTCGCAGAATACATACAAGCAGATTGCAGGCTGCTAGAGTCAATGCCCAGATATGAGTTGGTATCTAGGCTTATCACCATGCAAGACAAGCTGGCGGATGCTGTAGGCCCTCCCCTGTCCGATATAGACCCGAACGATGACAGTCGGGTGGATGAGCTGTCTTTGCTCGCTGACCTATATGAGATGCAGTACAAGCGTCTCTTGTGGATCGAGGCGATAGAACGAAAAGCAGACTATCCGATCAAAACCTTTCCGTTAGAGATCGGCGCTGCCAGAGCGATCTTGAAAGTTTCCGGGGAGCTTCGAGACCGGCGGCGTGCATCCGGGGCACTTACCACAGTCCCGGACGACGGCAAAGAGAAACAGCTTAGGTTGCTGGAGTCGAAATACGGGAAGAGCGTTATGTCTGTTCTGGCCAGCCCCGCCCGCAGGCGTAAACTCTTAGGTACGGTCGAGATGCTTCGAGCGGATGACCGGATCACGAAGACGGATGAGCTTGTCGAAGAGACATTGAGAGACCAGGAGGACGACGATGGCAATGACGGGTAAGAGCTATGCTCGTCGAAGCTACCGTACTCCAGAAGAGATCCAGGTCCTTTTGCATGGGGAAGTGTCCCGCCTGAATCCAGAAGAGATGGACGTGTTGACGTCTGCCATAGGTGACGAGGCGCTTATGGCGGCGCTGTTGGAAATGGAGTACGACGAGATCCCCGTTTCTCCGAAGCAGTTTCTGGAAGACGACCGATACTATGGGATGTTCGGGGCGAGTATGCACGCTCCGCTTCAACGGGACTTCGCTGACCTATTCACGGACGGATATGACGAGGTAGTTCTGTCCGGTTCGTTGGGGTGGGGCAAGAGCTATTTCTCCACCGCCTGCATCATTTACGATGCGTACAAGACGTTGTGCCTCAGAGACCCGCAGCAGAGTTACGGGTTGGCCCCAAGGAGCCGTATTCTGTCGGCAGTGATTTCGTTGTCGATCGAGCACGCCCGCTTAGGTGTTTTGGAGGATATCTCCACTCGTGTTCTGATGATGCCCATTTTCCGAGAGAAGTTCCCGTGTACGGTTCGGAAGTCCGGCCTGTTCTTCTTGAACAAGAACTTGGTGATTTTGCCGGAGAACTATGCGGCGCAGCGTATCATCGGATTGAACGTGTATTCTGCGTTCATTGACGAGGCCAACTTCGCCAAGGGCGGGAAGAGTGCTGCATCTAGTGGGGGTCAGTCGGTGGGTAAAGCGAAGGCCATTTATGAGTCGGTCATGAACCGCCGGAAGTCTCGTTACATGGTTGGCGGTAGAGTCCCTGGGATGTGCATTATCGTGTCTTCCGCTACGGTACAGTCTGCATTTACGGTGGAGAAGGTCCGTGAAGCGGAGAAGAACCCCAACATCTTTGTCAGGAACTACGCTACCTGGGATGTCAAGCCCGACCAGTTCAACAAGGGCGTGTTCTATGTATTGGTGGCTTCCGGTGGGAAGCACTGCCGGATTCTCACGGATGAAGAGGCGAAGTTCTACCAAGAGAAGTCGGACCTTGACCCTGCGATATCAGTTGTTCCGGTTCCAACCGACTATCGGGATGCGTTCGACACGAACCTGATTGGGAGCCTCAGAGAAATTGCAGGCATACCAGCGGAGGCGGTTACTCACCTATTCCCGGACAGCATTGTCGTTGATAGGGCCGAAGATCCAGGGTGGGGGCCAGAGTTGCAGCATGGGTTCACGACGAAGGAATGGGAGTGCGAGGGCGAGGGGGGGTTTGTTTGGGAGCGCTTGTGTGAGCGAAGGGACGACTTGGTTGGGGCCGGGTATTCAGAGAGCCAGTGGAGGCCCAAGATAGACCCGGAAGCGCTTCGGTTTGCTCATATAGATACGTCGGTCAATGGTGACGCCACGGGCATTTGCGTGGGCCACGTTCATGGGTATACCGAGGTGGTCAGGCGTGACAGCGATCTCAAGGAGTACACGGAGATTGCCCCGAGGATCATCATCGACTTTGAGCTTCGGATTCTACCTCCTCCTGGAGGGGATATCAGGCTTGGTGCGGTTAGGGCGTTGCTCTATGAGATGCAGGACCACGGGTTTGTGTTCGCATTGGTAACGACAGACGGCTACCAGAGCGTGGACACTCGGCAGAAATTGGAACAGCACGGTATCAAAGCCGAACTTGCATCAATGGACAGGGATGATGTACCCTACATGAAGTTGCAGTCGGCCTATATGGAGCGCCGGGTGAAGCGTGTTCCATTCCCGCATTTGACGTGGGAGTTGACCAACCTGATTCACGATCGAGCAGCAAGGAAGGTTGATCATCCGTCTCAAATGGTGGATAACCGGCTTCCGAGCAAGGACGTTTCCGATGCTGAGTGCGGGGTTGTTGCTGCGATAGAGCTAAGGCGTCCAGGGATGAGGTCGATGCAGTTGGCCAATTCTTTGGAAGTTGGCACCGATGATGATGATGACAGGTGGGTAACTGGGGGCCGGAGACTGGCGGGGTCAAGCGACCCGTTTAGGAGGATGTAGATGGGTTTCGGAACCAAGGTCAGGGAGCGGGTAGCTAAGTACCTATCGAAGAACGAAACCTCCATCAAGTCGAAGGAAGAGGAGAGGGATGAACTCCGGTCTCTGTCGTCCTCTGGCATAGGTGATGTGGCGACCGACTATGATGTCTGGGGCTGGTACGAGAGTAAGACGTCGATAGAGAAGAATCTAACATCAAGATATATAGACTACGAGGATATGGATGATTATCCTGATCACTCAGCCGCCCTCGACACATGGGCCGATGAGAGTACACAGCCAGATCAAATGAAAAAGGTTCCTATATGGGTTGAGAGTACAAACCATTCAGTAATGGAGCGAGGGAACGAGCTATTAGATCACTTGAAGGTCGACGGGGATATGTGGGGCCTATCTCGGGGCATTGCGAAGTACGGCAACCAGTTTGGGGAGCTGCTGATAGGTGATAACGGAGTGGAGGGAATCCGGTATTTGGATGCTCCTACCGTGAGGGTTGTTGCCAGGGCCGGGAAGGTTATAGGGTACGTCCAGGACCCAACTGGGAAATTCCAAATAAACGCTTCACAGTTTGAAAAATGTTTAGAGAGCAACACCTATCTCGTGGGAGATATGGCTTTATTCCATCCCTATGAGATGGTCCATTGGAAGTTGATGCTCAGGCGGCTGCGAGGCCTTTACGGTCATGGGATAGGTGAGCCTGTTCGGTGGTTGCACAAGCGGATGATCATGCTGGAGGACTCTGCGGTTTTGTTCAAGATCACGCGTGCGCCTGTTCGTCTAGCGTATTATGTGTCATGCGGGGACATCCCGGCAGAGAAGCGCATGGCGTATGTCAAGCAGGTCAAGTCCATGTACGCCCGGAAGCCGTACAAGTCGTCCGATGGCAAGATGCAGTTCCCCTACAACCCGCTGAACCCCATGGAAGAGTTCTGGTTTCCAGCCGGAAGCGGGGGTGGAGATACCAGGATAGAAACCGTTGGAGGTTCGGACTTCCAGTCCATGGAACTTTTGGATTACTTCCAGAACAAATACCATATGGCGTTGAAGGTCCCGAGACTCCACATAGGCGGGAACGGTGAGGTGTCTGGGTCGTTTTTGGCGCAGACGAGTGTGATATTCGCTCGGTCGATACTGAGGCAGCAGGGGGCGATATGCGACGGCTGGGATTATGTCGTTGGTGTTGACCTCATGGCCAGGAACATAGACCCGGAATCCGTGAGCTATGCTACGCGCATGACCATTCCTTCGTCGATTTTCGAGTTGGCGAGGATGGAGGTGTGGAACGCCAGAGCGGATCTCATGAGTCGAATTGGCGAATACATGCCCACGACGTGGATGCTCTTGAACATCATAGGTCTCAGCGAAGAGGAATCGGCTCAGATCATCGCCTTGAAGCAATATGAGCGGCGTGTTCTGTCGCTTTGGGATGCCAGGAATCTTGCGGACGGTGAGAAGATCCAGGCTGGCGCCGGTGGGGACGCCTCTAGTGAAGAGGAAGAGGTTTCCTCTGCGTTGAAGGCCAAGTGGGGTCAGCTTTTGGCCAACGAGGAAAAGCACAGCAAGTTCGGCCTAGCGGAAGAGCGTAGGGTTTTGAGCAAGGTCAACGACCTATTGTCTCAGGATCGTAAGCTTGCGAGCAGGATGGACGATATCGCAACCATGGTGCGCGACATGAAGCGAATCACATTGATGACGAGGAAGTAGTTGTCTGGAAGGTGGCTTCCCGTTTCTGGGAAGTGCAATTGTGCTTGCCCATGGCGGACCTGAGAATAGCTTGACACTCAAATTGGCGCGGGTACTATAAAGTCAGCATGGGGGGTTTCATGAGACGGCTTCCTGGACCTATCGAGAAGTTGTGCGGCGGTAGTCTTGAATCGATCAAAAATCGATTCTCTACGGCATATCCTACAGAAGAAGTTATCGCCACGTTTAGCACCTACGTAGTGTCCAAGAAGGGTTTGGACTACGTCAGGCGAGACCTATCCGAGGCTATGGATTTTATAGGTGAGCAAACCATCTGGAGTGCGTCCAATGGGGATGCCTTGCTGGAGGCCCGTAGGGTAGCGGAGAAGGTTGCGTCCGATGCGATGACAGGGGCAGTGGACCCAGAGGACATGGACCTATTGGTAGGCCATATCCTGTCAGGCAACTCGTTCACAGTTGCAAGCGTGAAAGAGTCCATTATGACAGTTCTGGTTGGCACGAGTGTATGGAGATCCTTCTACCGAGAGTTCGAGCCAAGGATTCGGAAGCTGTTGCGCGGGGAACTTGGCAAGTTGACCGGCAATCAATTGCAGCCCAAGTTCCGAGATATTCGGCTTGGAGAATTGGACAAGGGGGCGTCTGCCGATGCCATGAACTCTATCCGGCTGTCGTTGCGTGAGGTGGCGTCTCGGTTGGATGCTCTTCACCAACGGGCGTTGGCGATTCAGATCCCAAATGCTCCGGTTGGCAGGATGGACCTGGAGCATGACTACGTGCAATTCCGGGCATTGAAGGCTTCTCTGGAAGCGGAGATAGTCAGGATTTACGAGTATATTGTAGGTATAGACGTTACGACCGGGAACCTTGAAGACGCTGCTGTGACCTATGACCTCCTGACGGAGGAGCTGTATAGGTACGAGGTTATGCTGGCGTTCTTTGTTAGGGCTATCAATGTGGCGTCGATGGACGACGTTGCAGGTATTTAGTGGAGGATCACATGAACAGAACCCCGAAAACCCTGCTCGAAGAGCTGGCGGGAGTGGGCGTTAGCCTTCCTGAGATGAATCAGATGGCTGGCGCGCCTGCTGCTAATGGCAGCGAGAAAAGCGCCCAGGATGGCGAGATTGCGACCGAAGGGCTGAAGAAAACCCGCAAGCAGATTGGCGGGGCTGCCCGGATAAGGAAGATCAAGCGTCGCAAGTATTATCGAGCGCACAAGTCAGAGATCAAGCGAGGCAATCGCCAGTATAGGCGCAGCGCTTCTGGTAAGAGAAACTCTCGCCTGCGTAAGCGTCTCGCCCCGAAGATCAATAAGATGCGTAGTTCCGCTCCTGACGGGGTCCGTATCTCGCTTAGCGACACCGGGATCTCGTCCAATCTGGCAGAGCGCATCCGAATGGAGTCTGTTTCTGCTGGCGTTGGCAAGGCGTCTGGACCTATTGCTGAGGCTTACGAGTCCTTTGTCCGAGGGGCAGACCTTGCTCTGGAGATGATGGTTCGTTACGGGGCATCTGGGAGCCTGGATGTTGCCAATGAGATGGGCAATCTTGCCGAAGCTCTGATGGATCTTGCAGATCGAGCGGAAGCGAGTTCGGCTGTCGAAGGCCTGGAGTCTCTGGAAGTGGAAGCGAAGGGAGCTTTCAAGGGGCTGAATGCCTGCTTGGAGGACTATTTTCGCAACCGATATGGGATGGGCCTGGGCGACGATTCTAGCGACGAAGACTGATTTGAGAGTAGAGGGGGCCTCCCCGGTAGACGGAGGTTCCCTTTACCTATCAGAATACGGTCGGAAGCGCAGGACGGCGTACCGTAGCGGGAGACTGGAATTGATCGGGTACGAGCGACCACGGTTTCGCAAGAAGCGAAAGAGCCCAACGGCGGATTCTTCGATTCTTTCCAGGACCCCGTTACGGAGTCGCCATAGGTGGAGGAGGTATTAGATGAAGCTCGACCCTAAAGCCCAACTGCTGATTGAGACCTATGAGCTTTCGAGCTATCAGCTCGATGAGGCAGCGGCCAAAGACGGCAAGGTGGTTCTTTCTGGCATCTTCGCCAGGGCCGATGTTCCGACGAAGAACAAGCGTGTATATGGGCGGAAGGACTACCTGGAAAACGTCCAGCGAATGCTCCCGCTCATGAAGCGCAAGGCGGTTTACGGTGAGCTGGATCATCCGGCGGATGGCAAGACCAAGTTACAGCGAGCGAGCCATTACCTGACCAATCTGGAAGTCCTAGAGGATGGTACGGTTATGGGCACGATGGAACTGCTTCCCGACAAGCCAGGGACTCCGGCCGCTCAGTTGCACTCAATCGTTCAGTCCGGTGGGGCCATAGGTGTTTCGAGCCGTGGGTTTGGCCTGACTGAAACGGACAAGAATGGAAACACGATGATCAAGGAAGGGACGTTCCGCCTTGATTCATTTGATGCCGTGGCCGACCCGGCAGTAGAGGTTGCGTATCCGTCTGTTCATTATGAGGACGTGTGCGAGAATGGAGTTGATATGACTGCGCCTACCGTTGCGGATCTCAGGACGGCTTATCCGACCCTTATCGAAGAGATTGAGGCGTCGGCTTTGGGGACCAATGGCAAACAGCTTGAAGAGGCTGCTGCCGTGATTTCCGAGCTTACCGAACGAGTCAAGGGCTCAGAGACGGCGGAAGACGTGAAGCGCAAGCTGGCTTCTCAGGTTGCCGAAGCCATTGAGCGCAAGCGCACCGAGATTGCGGACAGCGTTAGGGCCGAGCTTCTGGCAGACCCCAAGACTGCGGCAGCCAGGGGTGTCTTGGGAGGCATTATCTCGCTGGTCCGTCCGTTCACGGGGGACAACGATCCCGTATTCGGTGAACTTGCCGATCTGAAAGTACGTTACGCCGATTTGGCCTCGAAGCTGGATGAGGCTATCGAATACGTGAGGGAGACCACTCTTGCTATTTGTCTGGAGCGGTCGCTTAGCGGCAATCCATCTGCTGACGCCATTCGCAGGGTCATTGGTCCGGTCGGGGTATTCAAGTCCCGTGAGGATCTGGAAGCTAGGCTGGCGGTGTTGAAGGAAGAGCTTAAGAGGCCCGAACCTATTCGTGTTGAATCGGCAGAAGTTGATGCTCTCAGGTCTGAACTGGAGTCTATGGCCAAGAACCTTGCCACTGCCGAAAGCAGGGCAGCCATGGTTACTGGGTTGCAGGCCCAGGGTGAGACATTGAGGGCACAGATCAAGAGCCTGGAGGAAGAAAACCAGGAGCTTGAAGAGGCCGCAGAACGTTTCGAGTTCGAGCGGGACGTAGAGATGCGTATTGCCCATAGGCCGGACCGGGAGAAAATCCGTGAGGGCCTATTGGAGTGTGAGAGTTTGGAAGAGGTTGCGAATGTGCTGACTCGTCTTGACCGAAGGGAGACTCGTGGCGTGTCGCCTAGAGGTCGGGTGATGGAGCAGATCCGCAATAGGTTGGGAGCCCGTGGCAGGGAACTATTGGACGACGATGCTTCTCTTGATCGCAATGCTGATGTTGACGGTTCGCGAGATGGCACCGGCCCGGCACCCAGATCTGCGTCTCAGCCTGTATCTCCGGTTCTCGAAAGTGAGCTGGCTAGTATCGGGTTGAGCGTTAACGACGTTGTCGAGACCAATGGTAGGAATTGACACGTCTGGTTTCCGGGACTGAAAAAAATGCGATTGCGAGGAGGTTCATTATGGAACAGAGAGACTTTGAACAAGTAATTGGGAAGCATGGCGCAGATGCCGCCAACACTATCTTTGACCCCAGACGGCTTGCCATTCTGGAGGACAAGTGGGCACCTGCTATGCGTGGGATCAAGGGCAGCTATCATCGTAGAGTCTGTGCGATGGCCTTTGAGGCTCAGCTCCAGGAAATGTCTCGGGTACAATTGCGGGCTCGTGGAAGCCTGACCGAAGACGTTACCACAGCCAATGTTGGCTCCTACACGAAGTACATCTTCCCGATTCTGCGGAAGCTGTTCCCTTCGTTGATTGCTCACAACATCGTCACCGTCCAGCCCATGAACGCACCGATTGGTGCTGTGTTCTTCTGGGACTACAAGGCCGGAACGACCAAGGGCAGAGTCACCGCTGGCGACAATGCACCTATCACTAACCCCCACTACTCTTCGGAATACGTGGATGGCGAGCAGCTTGAAACTGGCGACGGTGCCAAGTGGGGCGGCGGCGGTGCTGCGCTTAGCGCTCAGCTCAGCTTCTACCCTGTTCGTCCACTGAACACGACTCACGGATATTCCGTGATCATTCGTGAAGAGCACGTCACGACTGAGGCCGTGGTCCAGACTGCTACCGATAACGGCAGCGGCGGATTCACTGGTGACACCACTTCTGGCGCTGTCAACTACGCCACTGGTGCTGTGACCAACTTCAAGTTCACGAACCCTCCGGCGAACACCAACCGGGTCAGGGCCTACTATCGCTACAACTCCGAACTGAATGCGAACGTATCCGAATTCAGTCTGGACATTGCGATGGAGTCCGTGAAGGCAGAGCCCAGGAAGCTGAAGTTCAAGTGGTCTCCTGAGTCGATGGAAGATCTCGCCGCATTGCATGGTTCGTCCGGGGAGTCGGATCTGGTGTCCGGTGTCGCTCAGCAGATGATGTACGAGATTGACAGAGAGATCATCACCGACCTGTCGCTCTTCGCCGCTTCTGGTACCACTGCCACGTTCGACATGACCGTACCTAACGAGATGGTCAACAGTCTGGACGCTCTGCGCCGGATCTTCCTGCCGATGAACGACGTTTCTGCCGCCATTCACCGGAAGACCAAGCGTGGAAACGCCAACTGGATCGTTACCAGTTCTCAGATGGTCGGTCTGCTTGAGCAGTTCGCAACTCATCAGGACTATCGTGGAATGTTCACTCGCGATGGTACTCCTGCTGGCGAGCTGGACTACACTCAGGTCGAGCCGTCGTGGAACTCTGTCACCGGCCAGATGGGCGTGACCAAGGTCGGCGTCTTGAACAAGAAGTGGATGGTTTACGAAGATCCCGCATACACCTATAACAAGATGTTGATGGGATTCAAGGGCCAGTCATTCCTTGACGCCGGGTATGCTTGGTGCCCGTATGTCACCGTGCAGATGACCCAGACCTTTGAGGACCCGGACGACTTCTCGATGAAGAAGGGAATTCGCTCCAGGTACGCACTCAAGCGTCTGCGACCCGAATGGTACGGTCTTGTTACCGTGACCAACTGGTCCGAGATCTAAGCCGTTCTTTCCCCCTGCAATTTGATTGCACGCCACGCGATCGGGTTGCAGGGGGGGCGTTGATTCTGGGGGTTATCTATGATGCGATATAAGCTGCCACGAGGTTCTACTGCCCCATGTTCGCTGCATTTCTTCATCCCTGGGGTTGGGGAAAGGCGCCGGACTGTTCATCCTGGGGAGTTGCTGGTAGGCGACGAGTTCGCTCAGTTTGTCTCATGCGGGGTTTTGGTCGAGGACGAGGAACTTCCTGTTGCCCGTCCGTCTACGTCTTCGCTTCCTAAGATTGCGCCTTTGCCGCAAGTAGCGAGACCTATGGAGGCGGTAGTCGAGACTCCTGTAGCAAAGACGTTTCGGCCAGAGAGTGTAGTCGACAAAATGGCGGGTTTGTTTGACCTGGGCGTCCATAATCCGAATCCGGTTCGTGAGCCGGTGGTCCCTTCCCCTGTCGTTGTTGATGCGGTCCATGTTGAACCCGATGCTCCCGTCGAGGAAGCTAAGCCAGCATTGCCCGACTTGCCAACTGGTAGGGTCATGGGCCGAGGGGTAAGGCCGAAAGGTCGAAGGTAGTTTGTCCTTCGTTTCTGGAGGTTTGCACCTATGTCCGCGTATCGTCCGGCTACGTCAGCCGAAGCTATAGATCAAGTCAAGGCCATGCTCGGGTATCCCATTGTCGGTGTAGAAATGGGGCCGGAGAACTTTGATGCAGCATATGGGGCAACGGAGCGATGGTACAGCGCCCGGAAGGGCCAGACCAAGATGTATTCGCTCACACTGGTCGATGGGCAGCAGGCGTACACGATGCCTACCGATTGCGACGAGGTTGTAGACGCGTTCTTCCCGCCTGGGAAGTGGGACACCTATCAGGCTTCCGTGTTGGACTACGGGGTGGAGCTTAGCGGTAATCCCGTGGATATCATGCGAGACAGGTCGGGGATGGGGCCGTACAGCAGGATCGTCCAGATCCTGGAGAACAATGAGATTGCCAGGGACATATTTGCGAACACCTATGAGTGGTTTTACGACACGACGGAGCGGGTGTTGACTATAGGCGGGAACCCCGCCGGTGGGTCTCTGGCGCTGATTAAGTACAAAAGCATGACGGTGGATATAACGAAGTTTACGTCACTAGAGATCGATATTTTCATGCGATTCCTACTGGCGCAAATAAAGGTAATATACGGCAGAATACTGAGGAAGCATTCAGAGATTCCCGGAGCTTCCGGTCCGAAGACAACGGACGGAGCGGAGCTTGTATCCGAGGGAACTGCCGAGATGGAACGACTAGACGAGAGGATTGGGATGATCAACGGGCCTTCAGGGTTCTTTGCTGGATAGGTGTAATGATGCCTGGAAAAGGAACGAATGAGCTGCTTAGGCTATGTGTGAGGGCGGTGTCCGACAAGGAAGGGAAGGACCGTAAGGGTGTGTCCAAAGCCTTCGCTGTCTGTACTGCCAGCCTTCAAGACAAAGGCTACATGACGGGTGGGAAGTTGACCCCAAAGGGTCGGTCTAGGCTTCGAGCGAAGCGCAAGGAGCCGGACTTCAAAAGGAAGCAGGATGGATATGAGGCCACTCTTGCTGCGGCTCGTGGCGAGGACCTTGATCCGTTCCTGTGGATGGCGGCTATTGCGGAAGGGCTGGATGACCTATGAGTGAGAACCTTCCGAGAAGCAGGCTGATTTTCGACCAGGACATTGCCCTGTTCGACAAGCTTGCGGTAGAGGAGGTGACTCTGTATGGGGTGTCCGTCGACTACTACCGTTTGGACAAGCGCAACTATGATCCGATAGACCAGGAAGTGTTCGATGAAGGGTTTGTCGGGCCGTTCAAGATGTTCGCCAATGTGGAGTGGAACCGGGCCGAAGATCAGCAGGATGCCACGGAGAACGGGTATAAAGAGACGGCGGAAGCAGAGATCAGGATTCCGAGGCAGCTATTCCACCAAGCGGCCGGGACGCTACCTCCTGTTGTTGGCGACGCTGTGAAGATGTTCGTTGGGGAGTCTGTTGGTGACGTGTGGTTCGATATTGTCCATGCGAAACAGGGGGAGCCGGTGTATAGTTCGGCTTCGTTCGTGTGGTATCTGTGTCGAGGGCGACGCAGGAGCGAGTCATTACCGAATGAGCGGGCAAGAGGGGGGATAGAATGAGCATGGCGAGTGTGGACACCATCATGAGGCAGCGTGAGATAATGGAGGGGTCTTTGACCCAGGTACTCTCGCTGTGCGATATGAGCCGTGGAGATCTGGTAGTGGTAAGAGACCTGAATTTCCCGGATCGGATGGCGTGGGGGAGAGTTGTGGAGGTCAATCCCAGAGTCGGCTACGTTATGGTATCTGGACCTGGAGGGGTCTTGTCTGTCCACGACGTGAAGACGTACTCGTTCCATGGGGTCGTTGGTGCGAAGGAACGCGAGGTTCTGACAAATGGTTAAGTCGAAGCTGGTTGATGCGCTGACCCACGCGTATGTAGAGCAGGGCGACGGGTCTTGGGTCCATCCCGACTTTGTGGGCAGAAAGGTGGGTCCGAAGTCAGTAGAAGAGGCAATTGCGGAGATTGAGAAGCGGGCCTTTTCTATGATGTCAATGGGATTCTGCTTGGTGTGTTCGTTCTGCCATAACCTGTGGGAAGCCCACGACGCTGGGCTGTCTTCATGTTCAATCATAGGTTGCTCAGGACCCAAGAAGATGGGAGATTTTCCCATGTACCGAGGCGAGTTGCCAAGGCACTTATGGGGGAAGTGGTGCATGGTGTGTGGCGCTGAGGCTACTGTCGGATTCCGGCCAAAGGGCAATGGCGTTGTTTTTGGGCTATGTTCGAGCCATAAAAGTATGTTTATAGACAAGGAGATCGGAAATGAGTGATTTTCAAAGAGTCTTAGAGGAGGCCCGTAGTGTGCTCGGCAAGTCGTCAGACATTGCCAACATAACAGAAGGCAAGATGACCAAGGATGCGTTTTTGAAGGCCACGAAGCTGTTGCTTGGCGTTCCTTCCGAAATGAGCGCAGTCAAGGTCGTTCTGGACTTCCGAACAGAAGACGGCCTATTGGTGGCGAAGGCAGTCTACCGGAAAGACAAGGAGCCTATTTTCTTGCGGGCAGATGGGAAGGAAGATGAGGAAGGTGGGAAGTAATGTCCAAAGGCCTTCTCTACTGTTCTATGGCCCCCAAGGACCGGAGGGAGTTGAAGAAACTCATTAGGTGCCTGCGTGACCCCAAGCTTATGAAGGATGTAAGGCGGGGCGTTGCGCTGGAATCTGCATCCGGTTTTATGGACGGCGTTAGGGGACGGTTGGAGGCTGGAGGCGCTGGAGATCTTGCCCGGTCGATGGAGTTGGTCGAAGTGGATGGCGCTGCCGGTGTTGCTGTTTTACCTAAGCGCAAGTCGATGCGGCTGTCTGATTTTGAGTCGAACCATGCCGTATACGTTTTCCCCAAGGGTGTGCCGGACGACACGGGTCTACTGGATGCGTTCAGAACAACGAATCCATGGCCTGGGAAGTCGTTACCATGGCTGCCGCCTGAGTCTATGGCTGTAGTTGTAGTCCGTGAGGTCACAAGCGACGAGGTCTCCAGACTGGAGGCGTTGGTCAAGCCTGTCCGGGCTGCAATGATTGCAGGGCTTTCAGCGAGGGGTCAATCAATTCCCCAGAGCGAGGCCCGTACAGTATGGGTTGACGTTGGATTTGCTGGGCGACGGGCAGAGAAGGGCATAGGTCGAAGTGGGGTTATTGGGGCATGGCGGAAGCAGGTAAGTGCCACTGAAAGGGGCGTATCTCCTGCGATGCGGCGCAAGATTGAAAAGGTGTTATTTGAGGGAGAGAAATGGAACTTGACAACTAGTGGAGTTCCCCGGAAAATGAGGGAGTCAGAAGTGCCTATGGTGCTCGACTTCCAAGACGAGATTACGTAATCGGGCTCAGTGGAGGGTAAAATGAAATACGGAGAGATTAGCGTTGCTTTTTCAGGGATCAAGAACGATTTGGTCGCAGAGGAACTGGAGCAGACGGCTCGGGTTCTGCATGAGCAACTGGAGGCCCGTGGGCTTATCCGGGATGGCCAGCTTGCCAGCGTGACCGAAGACGGTCAGGTATTCTTTGGTGACGAACTGGAAGAGGGTGTTATGGTAGAGGATGCCAGCACGTTTCTCCAGGCCGCCGTCGACCAGATGATGTCTGAGTTCGACATTGACGAGGACGAGGCCTACAGCGCTGTTGGTGCATTCCTTGACCAAGCGACTGAGGAAGGTATGCTTCCCGAGTTCCCAGAAGACGGGGATGTCGAGGGTGATGCCAAGTGGCTTGATGCCGCCATTTCCATGAACTTCATTGACGAGATGCTGAATTGGGCCTCGGACGATGGGGAAGAGGAAGAAGGCGAAGACGACTGAGTATCGGATAGGTAACCGGGGGCGCTTATGTCTGGGATCACGTCAAAGCACTTCGACGAGGCAGTTTTCCGCAAGATAGGCGGGGAGCTGGTTGATGTGGTTTGGCCTGACGGGAGTAGGCGGTACTACGCAGCGAGAGTTGTCGGCGTTGACGGTCCTGATAGGTTCAACGGCATGATCCCGGTCATCTACCGGAATCCAGAAGAACGTGTCATGGATTACCTGTTGCCATGCTTTTGCGTAGTTCCAGGCGCCCCCGACCCTGACCCTGCGAGGATGCAGGGAGCGATGGAGGGCACGAGGGCTCCGGCTTCGGGTGCTGCCGTCAAGACCATCACTCGCATGAGCGGGGAGGTGGTGAGTGGTTACGACGCGTATACTACCACTTCTCCTGCTTGGCCGTTCAACTTGCCCTATGAGATTGAGTGTCGTGGCAAGAAAAAGGGCCAGGAGCGGGACATGTTCCTGCACCTATTGAAGACGTTCCCTCTGAATCGAGGGTTTGTTGTTGCGACGGTCGACGGTGACAGCCGGAGTTACAGCGCGTTTTTGGATGGTACCAGTGACCTTACGGAAATTGCGGATGTTGTGAATCGGGTCCCCGGCAAGAGCATATCCATTAGGGTCGAGGGTGAGATTGACCTGATGGAACCGTCCGACTCGGTGAGTTGCTTTGTTGGGGTTACAGTCACCGCTCACATTATGACATAGGGGATAGCATGATAGTATACTTCTATAAGGGCAGAACAAGGCAGGCGGTTACGCTTCCCAATGGGGAGGTAGTTTCGTTGGCTCCGATGAGATACTATAGGTTCCCGGACGGGGCTAAGCTTTCATCTATCGAGGGTTTGTCTTCCGTGTCGCTGTCTCCTGGTAGAATGGGCGAAGTGGTAGATCTGTGTGGGGTCCAGAAGGGTCAGACGACTGTTCCGAAGGCCCCGGAAGTTATCGAAGTAGGTGCGAAGGGGGTTCCGTTTTCTGCTGCTATTGAAGAGAAGGTTGTGAAGGCTGCTGCTGTCGACGACCCCAAGCCTTTGGATTTGAAGGGGCTGAATATGGCTCCTAGAGTTCCGAGGAAGTTTCGAGACAAGGGCTCTGAATAATAAGTAATGGAGGGTCAAGATGGTGCAGACATACCCCGGAGTTGCAATAGAAGAGCGGCCGAGTGGTAATGCCCCAGTAGAGGGTGTTGCGGCTTCGGCTATGGCGATATGCGGATACACCTACAAGGGGGAGGAGGACGTTTACACTCTGTCTACTTCTCCCGAGCAGTTCCTGGACCAACACGGCCCTGCTTTGGCGGGATGGCTGGTTCCGACCACGGTGTCTGCGTTTTTCGGTAACGGCGGCAAGCGGGTGTATACTTGCCGAGTTGTGGCCTCCGATGCCGTTGCTGCCAACCTGGACATCGACGAGCCGGTAGCGGCAGAAACACCTTTGTTTGCTCCCGCTCCTGACGGATGCGAGGGCAAGGTGGCTGTTGCCGACCACTCTGGTACTCCAGTGAGCCAGTTCACGCTTACGCTGGTTACGGCTCCGTTGGTGGACACGCTGGAAGTCAACTTCGACAGTGTCGCCACGGCCGCAACCGATTCTTCGGTTATGGCAGGCAACGGAGCTGAGCTGTCATTCGCATTGAAGCCCAATCTGGCGTCGTTTGCCGACAACGTTGCGGTCTACAATGCGTTCTGCGGTGGCGTGGCTGGCAAGTGGAATTTGCATCTTGCGAACACGGGTGGTTTGTACCACGGCATAGCAGATATCATCAATCCTGTGGCCGCTGGTTCTCCGACCGACCAAGCGAACTTCATCGTCAAGGTGAATGCGCTTCGAGCCAAGATGCAGAACCACGGTGGCAACGTTGGTGCTGCGTTCCACTTGGGCGTTGACCCTGTGGCTCCTCCGGGTGCTGCCCCGGTCGCCACCTATGCCGGTGCGGTGATTCTCCTCCGGGATCTCATCGACTGGTACAACCTTCATATCGCCAAAAACGGCGCTGTGGTCCATGCCGTGGCCGATGTCGCCAACGGAGCAGTGACCACGGGTATAACCTTCCCGTACAATTCCGGTACGGACTATCGGCTTGAGCCGGGTTCCGTGGAAATCGTCTGGGGAGCAAATACCATCTATGACAAGGGTGACGGCACGTTCATCGCAACTGCGTTCCTTGGGGCTGGTACGGTCAATTACACGACCGGGGCCATTTCCCTCACGGCGTTAGCGGCACCTCCTGCGCTTCCGGCAGTGGCGAACATCACCTATAATCTGGTTGCGTCGAGGACGACAAAGACGTTCTGGATCAACTCCAACGACGAGTTCGTTGATGCGGCACCTCCTGCTGTCGGGGCGTTCCCTGCAACGATATTGGATGTGGCCGGGACGAACCAGATTGACAGAACGGCGAAAACGATTGAGTTCAAGACGAAGGTTTCGTCTGGCGTATTGGTGCCTGATAGCCATTTGCAGGCCAACTACGTGGACAATGTCACTACGGCCGAAGTGGACTATACCAAGCTCTACTGGCGGTTGAAGTGCATTGGCAAGGGCTCTTATGGCAACGGCATCCAGTGTGCATTCGCTGGGGAGCCTGACTCGTTTGTGTCGGTGGTTTACGACCCGGTCCAAGACCGCTGGGAAGACACAACCGGAGACAACACGAACCCTGACCTTGGCAAATACCTGTCGTATTCGTTGGTGGTGAGAGAAGCCACTGAGATTGGCGGAACGACCTATGAGGACAAGGAAGAGTTCGGGGATTTGAACCTGAGCGATCCTGACCTTGCCAACTACCTGCCCGATGTTGTGAACGATACTCTGTCCGGCTCGAAGCTGGTTGAGATTGACACACCTTACGGTACGGGTCTTCCGGCTGGCCTGGACGCAGTGAAGGTTACTGCCGAGTCATTGGTGCTCGCTGGTGGCGGCGCCCTGGTTGGCGACGGAGTGACCAGTGCCTACATCGGGGAGATTGTTTCCGCCCATGCCGGTAACGGCGTTGTTCCCCAGACTCTGAAACTGTCTTATGTGGACGCCCTTGGTGCCACCAAGATCGTTTACGACGATGGTTACGGCAATTTGATCGGTTGGGTCAACGCCGGTGGAACGAACGTGGTGGACTATGACCTTGGCACGTTCAACGTTATGCTTCGGACTCCTCTTCAGGGAGCGGCCTCGATCGCTGCGACCTACTACAAGGAGCCTGCGTCTACCGAACTGGCATACACTCTTATCAGTGGTAGCGACGGTGTGGCATTGATCGGCAGTGCCGAGACGGTCAGCTCTGCTCTTGACGCCACCAACCGTGGAATCTATGCGTTCAAGACCATCGAAGAGCCGCTTATTGGCCCGGTGGTTCCTGACTTCGCTGGCAATGCCACGGTGGACAATTTGATTCTGGCGTTTGCCGAAGTTCGTAAGAACTTCTTTGCTCCGCTGGTTGTCCCGAGAGGCGTAACTGCTACGGGTGCGAAGCATTACCGCAAGGCAGTGCTTGGAGCCAATACCAGTTACGGTGCGCTCTATGCTCCGTGGGTCAAGATTCTGGACCCGGTTCTGGACACGTCCGTAACGTTCCCCCCGCTTGGGCATATCGCCGGTGCTTACGCCAGATGCGATATCGAGCGTAACGTAGGTGAGACCCCGGCAGGAACCGAGAAGGGCAAGCTGCTCCAGACCATTGGCCTGGAGACCTACTTCACGAAGGAAGAGGTTGGGGACCTGAACAGTTCTGGCGTCAACTGCATCGTCGACTGGCCGCAAACCGGGAGAGTTATCTGGGGAGGCCGTTCGCTGAGCTATACGCCGGAGTGGAGATACCTGAGTGCTCGCCGGTTGTTCGAGTACGTGGAAATGTCCCTGTACCTGTCGACGTGGTGGGCCTGCTTCGAGAACAACGGGTCCAACCTTAGACTGAGGCTGTACTCTCAGGTCTACAACTTCATGAAGAGGCTGTATTCCGAAGGGTACTTCAATGCCAATGCCAAGTCGGAGCGTGAGGCGTTCTACGTCGTGTGCAACGACTCCAACAATCCGACCAACGTGGTCAGTGCCGGTCAGGTGGTGGTTGATGTCTACATCGCCCCGTCCACCCCGGCAGAGTTCATCCGCCTGAGATTTACTCAGATCACTCAGGGGGCTTCGGCTTAGCGGCAATTGATTGCACGATGGGGGTCTAAGTGGGTTCACTAAACACACCGATGATTACTAGGCAGAGCACGGCGGCTGCGATTGATTTTGATGGAGTCGCCCCAACGGGGGTCTCGGTCATCACCAATCGCAGGGAGGAGTTCCCGATCGATGCGGTTCATGGTGGGTTGTTTACGTTGAACCCGGATTATTCCCACGTCGTGTGGCAGATTCGCATTGAGGCCCCACAGGCCACTGGTTACTCGATAGCGGTGGTGAGTGCGAGCGGCGGCTCGTTCACTCTCGCTTCGGCTACTGGTTTGGCCTCTGGGGCCTCCGTGTGTCTTCCAAATCTGCGGCTTCACCTTTGCGGTGGGGACCAGTTGTCGGTAGTCACTACTGGCATTGGTCTGGGGGACCCTGACGGGGTTATCTGCGAGATTTTCCACGAAGTGCTAGGCAGCATGAGCAGTCCATACTAGAGGAGGGGCACAATGGCACCGAGAGCGCAAGGTTACGATTTTCTTCATGGGTTCAAATTCCGGGCCAAGGCTGAGCAGGTACAGGGGGTTAACCTATTGAAGCACTCCGTTAACGGAGATGCGGGATTCAACTCGATCACTACGCCTGAGACCACTGCGGAAATTTCCGAGTACCGAGAAGGGATGTACGCCTTCACACGGAAAGAACCAGGGGTTCCGAGTCAGGGCGACGTTACGTTTTCCAGGGGAGTGGTCCTTTCTGACACCATGTTTTGGGATTGGCTCAAGAGGGTGTTGTTTGGTGGCTCTTACCGAGCAGAAGTGACCTATTACCACTACCACAGGACGGCCATGCCACATGCGGCTGGCGTGGCTCCTGATGTTCCCTCTGGCCAGTATGCGTCCGATGCTTTGACCGCCAAAGACGCTTCCAACATATATGTTCTGTCCGAGGCTTTCCCGAGCCGTGTAAAGCCTGCCGGTGATCTTGACGCTACGGCGTCGGACATTTCGTTGCAGGAAATGGATATGTCATATGAGTGGTGGGACTACGGCACCTCCGTTTAATGGTGACAAGGGCTTGAAGAGGTTATTGACCTATGTCTCTTCCCTTGGAATCATCTCGGTCCAGGATCTTCGACATCCTTCAGGACTATGCGTTCTGGCTTGTCGACGTATCCCCTAGCCTCGCTCCTCCGTATTACTCGCTGCTTCCCGTCTACGGGTTTTCATCGATAACTGCTCCAGAAGTCACGCTGGCCATGAGGGAGATTGTCCAGGCGAATAGGATGCTCCCGGTCCAGGTGGTAGAAAGTGCATCGTTGGCGCCCATGACGTTGGTTCGTGGTGCGACCATTGCTGACGGGGATTTCTGGAAATGGATACGGCAGACGATCCACGGTCACTCGAACACAGACAAGAGCTTTCTGTTGATTCAGTTCGTTGGTGGCGGGGTTGACGATGCAGCGAGCGCTGTCGCCGGGGCGGCGGCCCAGGCGATGTTGGCAACGGCTTTGGGGCTGAGTGCTGGCTATGCTGCGGCGGGGACTCTTGCCGGGGCTTTCGGTGTGATGCAGGCAGCGTACCATAGGTCAGATTTGGGCGGTGGTGGGTCGTGGGTTCCGAGAATGCCTGCTAGGGCATGGATGTTGAGCAATTGCAAGGCTACCAGATACAAAGTCGCCACAGATTTTGATGCCACGAGCAGTGGGGTGTCCTTGATGGAGCTCGATCTGGTTATGGAAGATTTTGAAGAGTTCTCTCTCGTGTAGAGTGGAGGGTGGCCATGGAGAAGCTGAAAGTTATCGGGTCAAAGGTCAAGAACAATCCCCAATTTGTAGGGTTGTTTATTGCGTGGATTATGGTGATACTAATGGCGCTCCGCTGTGTGTGATTTTCGGTTTGGGTGGTCAGGTGGAGGGCATTATGAGATGGATGATTCTTCAGACTTCGGCCGCTCAGGATATGTATGCGGCCTCGCCATACGTCATGTGGGGCGTTGTGGCCACTTCTGTCGCTACCGTATTGGTGGCGTGGTTCAAGTTCCGGGCTCAAATGCGGGCCGATGCCGGTGATAGTCGTGAGAAGGCCGACAAGCTTACTGAGGTTTTGAACGAGCTAAGGGCGCTTAAGACGGCCATGACAACCACCATTACGTGTGTGGCGGTTCCCGCCGATAAGCTGGATAGGCTGATGGTGTGTGCCGCTGATATTCAGCGCATGGCTGGGGACCACCTTGGCGAGTTGAAGGACGAGAACGATACGCTGGGGGAGGTGCTTCGGGAGCTGTCGGCGTTGTCTGGTTCGCTCGAAAACTGTCGGTCTTGCCAAGCGCTAAGGCCGGAGGAGCGAGCCAAGATAATCAAGAGCTTAGAGGCGATAGTCACTGAGGACAGGCTTAGGCTCATCCTCATAGAGAAGGGACGCAAGTAATGGCGGTTGCCGACATATCCGAGGTCATAGGTGTGATCGCCCCGGACGTTTCTGTCTTTGGCGAGGTTGCGTCTATTTCCGAGTTGACCGGGACCGTGGACCCTTCTACTACTCTGGTCGTGATAATGGAGGTCGGTTGATGGAACAGACGATATGGTTGGTGCGCGGGACCGACAAGACGATCAAGGTGTATGTCCGTGACGTGAATGGAGCCCCTTACAATCTGACGGGATGCACGGGATATCTGACCGTGAAGCTCAGGAAAGAGGACACCACGGCGAAGGCAACCAAGAGCACGGCGACTACGGGGCAAGGGGCGATTGTCTCTGCGGAAGGCGGGAAGATGGAGTTCTACCTTTCGGCGTCTGATTCTGCTACATGGGTCCCTGACTCTTACGTATATGATATCCAGGTGGCTACGGCTTCCCCATCATCGAAGAGGTATTCGGTGGTTTCCATGAGCAGACTAGAGGTCAGCTATGATATCGGGTAGGTGGCTTTCGGCATTGGAGGCTTTGGTCTCTGGGGATATTCCACAGGTTCCGGTTCCTCTTACTGGCAAGGTGAAGCGTTTCAGCGACGGGCACGGGGAGATCACCCCTACGTGCAAGAAGTCGAGGCGAGGCGTCCGGTGCGGGACCCCGTTACTCAAAAGCCAAGCTCAGAACGGCATAAAACCGTTGCCTTACGAGCAGTTTTGAGTAACATGAGCCAAAGAGGGGTGACCTATGCGTTTGAATGTCGAGGTTCCGAGTGAGGAATATGAGGCATTCAGGCGTCTGTGCCAGGAGAACGGTGTTTCGCTGAGTGACGCTGTTCGTCACCTCTTGATAGGTGAGTTGGGCCGGGAGTTCTTTCTGCGGCATGGTGTTGTAGGATGGAGTCCGGCCGAGAGCCAAGGGGGAACGGATGCACACCATTGAGCCAGTTTCAGCGTTGCAGTCGGTTATGTTGGGTTGGGGATTTGTCGGGTCCGATGGGGTTTTGCATCGAGACGCATTGTTCCGTGAGATGAGCGGTGACGAGGAAGACTTGCTGGCCGATCGTTCATCGTCCTTCGTGACCAGGACCAAGCATATCTTTTTCAATTGCCTCCAGCGTTTGGGCACCATTGAGGACCGCAAGGAGTTGCTTCGGGCGGTGGAGAAGCTGACCTCTTCTGACCGTATGCAGGTGATGCTTCATCTTCGGCGGATTTCTCTTGGTGACCTCTACAAAATGACCGTGGAGTGCGAGCGGTGCCACCGGGAATCAACGAAGCACATCGACCTATCGAAGGTCGATGTCAAGCATCCCGAGTTTCCCGAGAAGCGCATTTATGAGGACTCTTTGCCGTCCGGCGCTCTGGCTGAGTGGGAAGTAATGTGCGGGTCTCAGGAAGAGATCACGTCCAAGATTCGAGAATATGAAACATCTACCGATTCAAAGCACAAGCGCACGAACAAGGATCTGGAGCAGTCCCGAATTTCGTTTGCCATGTGGATGCGAATGATTTCCATTGATGGTCACAAGTTTTCCAGGTCATTCCCGACAGATGTAGACGGGGTTCCTGTTGTGAACATGGAAGAGATCGCCATGATCAAGCGGATGCCCACTCGCGATCGACTGTGGCTTCGCCAGCGCATTGAAGCGGTAGAGGCTGGCCCCGATTTGAAGTTCGAGTACAGGTGCGACAATCCAGACTGCAAGCGATTGCAGACGGCTACTCTGGACATTTCGCAGCCGGAGTTCTTTTTCCCTTCGGTGATCTGACAGGCTTAGAAAAGGAGTTTGTATATTGGAAGGAAATGTGGGGCGGCGATTACAGGGAGTACATGGGCATACCGTACTCCAGGCGGAAGCGGTTGTTGGACGAGAAAGACGCATTAGAGCAACAGAGGGCTCAGAACAAGAAGCAGCAGGAAGCCTCTCGCCCAAAGAGCAGAATGAGAGGTAGACGATAGGTAAGGGGGTGCGGAATTGAAACTACTCGGTCTTGGGTTCATGATGGGAGCGAAGGACCGGGGGTTAGGGCGCGGGCTGAAGGATGTTAGCTCCGGCCTATCTAGGATTGATTCCGCATCTTCCAAGCTCGACAAGACGCTAGGCTCCTCATTCCTTCCTAAGTTTCTCCAGAGTTTGCCGGTGTACCAATTGGATGCACTGGGGCGATCGGTGGACTCTCTGTCAGATAAGTTTTCGCCTCGCGGGGGACTGACCACAAGCATAGAGCAGTTTGGGATTTCTGCGGCGAAGAGCGGGCGGCAAGCGGCGTTCCGCATGGGCGGGAACTTGGACGCCATAGCGGGCAAGATGCAAAAGGTGAGTTCGGCGGCATACGGGTTGAATGCCAGTGCGGAGAGTGCCCAGGCGGCGTATGGTGCGTTGGCTGAGAAGTTTACCGAAGCAGAGATTGCCGCGTTAGGATTTGCGAACGCCCAGGATATGATCCGAATGTCCGAAATGATCGGGGACTTCAAGGGCTACGTTGGTGTCTTAGATGAGCTTGCAGATTCGTGGGGTTTTGGAGCCAAGGGCGCCAAGGAACTCATGGACGACATCTACCGAATAGGTGGGGCTTTCGGCCAAGGTGAGGCGTCTGTGAGCCAAATGGGCCAGACCTTGGATATGCTAGGCGAGCAATTTGCATCATTCCCTGACAAGGTGCGTCCCGAGATGATTAGGGCGGCGGCCGAGAATATCACGGCGTTGGCGGGGGCTTTGTCTCGGTCTGGGTTTTCTGCCGATGAAGCGTTTGATAAGTCACGAGAATTGTTCAAGTTTTTGAGCGGGCCGAAAGTCAATCTTGGGAAAATCCTTCAGGGCCGTGACCCAGGAGGGGACATATTCGATTCATTGGTGAAGCTTGCGCCTGCTCTGGGCAGTGTTGCCGATGCCCAAGCCATGTTGGAGAAGTCACCAATACAGTTCATGCAAACTATGGCAAAGACCTACAAAGGTATGGACAAGAACTCCACTGAGGCCAGATATTTGCAGGGTGTTATGTCCGATCTTGGCCTGACTTGGGCTCTTGATAATGACAGCCTTGATGCTTACTTGAAAACCATAGTAAATGCGGATGGAACACTAAACAAGACAGGGAAGAGTTTGCAACAGGCTGCGAATGCGGCGTATCAGACCGGCCTGACCATGGACGAGCAGATGGAGCGGGTCAAGGATATGTTCGAGACCCGAATGAACAAGGTGGCGTCCAAGGAGCTTGGGTCATTGGTGGGCCGGACGAGGCGGGCGTATGGGGCGTTGGGGGACATTATCACTGACCTTGCGTCCGACCGTGGACCGCTGGGATTGCTGGTTACGAAGATGGTTGCCGTTCGGAGAATAGGTCTATCTGCGCTGTTCCCTACGTTCGGAGCGCTTGGGGATATGGCGTTGCAGGCAGTTGTTGATATGGCGCCTATGCTAGCGGCTCTTGGGTCGATGGGGTTCCGATTCGAGCATCTTGTGGCCCCGTTGGGGTGGTTCAATAAGATGATGTTGGGGATTCCAGGAACGCTTATGGGCGTTCTTGGGCCTGTGGCTCTTGTCGCCGGGGGCGTTGCTCTTTTGGGCAATGCGTTTGGGGAAGGGAGCGTCCTGAGTGAGTCGTTTCAGAAGCGGATAGACGCCCTGCCTGAGAGTTTCATGAGGGTGATATCGTGGCTTAGCGGGGACAAGCTTTCCAAGAGTATGCTTGAGGGATTCAGGGGGATGACCAAGGGCGAGCAGTGGGACACTGTTCTGTCTGCCGGGAAGGCCCTTGCGTTGCGATTCTGGGATGGATTCAGGACCAGTTTCCTGGCTGGCGTCAACCTGCTGTCCGGGTGGCTGTCAAGTGCAGGGTCGTTCCTGTGGGAGAAAAAGGGAGTTGTGGTAGAGTGGCTGAAAGCAGGGTGGACCTATGCTTCCCAGACGGCATGGCCGTGGATTGAAGAGCAGATGTCGAACCTGTGGACTGGCGTGGTGGGGGTTATATCGTCAATTGACTGGAAGGGTATTGGGTCTGCTACTTGGGCATGGTTGACCAGCGGGTGGGAGTGGGCTGTTGATTCCGCATGGCCTGCAATCAGGAAGGCCGTGACGACGTTGTACTATCGTGTCGCTCATTTTGCGGGGACAGTGGACTGGAAAGAGCTTGGGATGTCCGTGTGGGGATGGTTCGAGAAGGGTGCCGACTGGCTCTTGACCAATGGCAGGAAGTACGGCGAGAAGCTGCTCGACTTCATGGAGAGTGGAGCGGTCTGGGCATTTGAGAATTTCGGGAAGATCTGGAGTGCCGTAGAACCGTGGATCAAGGTTGCGGGGACGACAATTTGGGGATGGATAGGCCAGGGGTTGTCTGCTGCCGGTAATGCTGCCGAATTGATATCTACCCTTGCGGTAAAGGGAGCGGACTACATAGGTCAGGGCCTTGCCGGGATCGCTGTTTTCCTGGAAAAGATGGACGCTGCCGGGGTCGTTGCTGACCTCATTTCTGGGGTGGGCCGAATTCTTGGGGCGGTGTTTGATGCGGCGTTCTCTGCGTTTACCGGATATGAGGTAGAACCTACGGTTGTCACTACGCCACTTGAGCGAGCGTTCCAAAATATGGGCTTGGCCATTGGTAAGATCGCCAACTTCCTGACCGGGTTTATGCGGGAAATTTTTGACCAGATGTGGACGAAGGTTACTGCTCGGGTTTCGGAGTGGTGGTCCGACCCGTCGCGAACCTTGTGGGAGAAAATCAGCGAGGTTTTGTCCAATGCTGGCAAGGGGATTCTCATTGGTGCCATATTCTCCGAGTCTATCCGAAGCGCTATCTTTTCTGGCATCAGTGCAGTTGGGAGTTGGATTCAGTCGAGCAGGATCGTTAGCAAGTTAGGGAAGATCCAGGAAGCGCTATGCCAGAGCGTTACGCCTACAAGCGACTGCATATCGAATGGTCTTGGGGGTGCGCTTGCCGGTGCTACGGTTCCCGCTGCTCCTCTTGCTGCGGCGAGAAGTCGGATCGTCGATGTTTCAGGTCGGGCCTATGATATGCCTGCGTTACCTCCTCCTGCGTCGGTTCCTATGGCCCAAGGTCGTTTGGCCGGGGCGTGGGGAAAGGCTAAGGGTTATGGGGCTGCGGGATGGAACGCTGCCAAGGGATATGGTGGTCAGGTAATGGGGCGTGCCGGTTGGGGCCTTGGCGGCCTTGTGGCGGCCCAGGCTATAGGTGGGATGATCAGCGGGGGTGGCGAAGAGGGCGGGGTCCAGGATTCTGCCGGTCGGATGATCGGGGATGTAGGAAGTGGTGCTTCGTTAGGTTTCGCTGTTGGCGGTCCATGGGGCGCGCTTATAGGTGGCGCTGCGGGTGCGGCGAAGGGGTTGTATGGTTTGTTCGATGCAGCGGAAGCGAGAGGTGAAGCTGAGAAGAAGTTGGCTCGTGATGTTGCTGGGGCGAAGTGGGTTAAGAACATGGAAGATAGTGTGAAGCCTTTTGAAGAGTCAATGAAAAAGAACGCTAAGAAGTTCGACGAGAGCATGAAGTGGTTCGATACTGCGATGTCCGAATCTGCGCTTAGCATACAGTACGTTTCCGATACTTATGATTCGCATGTAAATCAATCGCAAATTCAACTTGCTGCGCTGTCATCCGTAACTGCCGGATTAGAGGCTTACGTGAGGGGTGATGCTCCGTTGTCTCCAACACAGATAGGTGCGATGACGGGCATGATGTCTGCATTGGCAAGGCAAGGGGGAATCACTGCGGAGCAGTTCCAGGATTTTGTGACGACTGGTTCGTTGAAGGGGTTAGAAGCTCAGGTGGTTCCGTTGACGGCGGGGATCAAAGCCGAGACGGAAGTAATCACCAATGCAGATAGGATCTATGCGCTGAAGATGGAGTCCGAAAAACTACAATACGAAGCGAAACTGCTAAAAATAAAACTGAAACAGGACCAGGGAGCAAGGGATAAGGCTGCGCTTGAAGAAAAATCGGTGAAGCTAGAGGCCGATCGTCAAGCGGCCCTCCAAGTAAATGCGGCAATGGCCCCTGCACTTGCGGTTGCCCTAGATTCAATAACGAAATGGAACAGATCCCAGGCTGCCGAGAGATTCATGCTCTATGGTAGCCAAGGGCAGAGCGAAGGCGACAAGTCGCTGCTGAAGGGCCTTAGTCAGAAAGAGGTTGAGGATTTGGCTATTCTTGCCCCAAGTCTGAAAGCTCCGGCTGAAGCCGCGGTGAAAACCTTGACGGACACGCTTGCTGGATTAGGGGAGTCAGTTCCACCATTGATTACTGCGGCCATTCAGTCCATGGCTACGGATGTCGCAGCGGGCCAGCAAGTAGAGATTGACCAATACTCTACGGCATACAGGCAGACCATGGCCGACTTAGACGTTATAGGTGCAGACATTGCCGCAAGCAGTTCTGATTTGAGTTTTGCGGCCGCCCAGTTGCTTATTGATACGGAGACTGCTGGGAATGCTTTTCTTGAAGTAGAGCGTCAAGCAAACGACCAAGCGACTATAATGCGCGATACTGCGGCCAAAGCTCGGGATGATGCAATGGCTGCGGCTTCGGCCGAACAGGCAGCGGCGGCGAAGAGGCTGGCGGATGAGGCTGCTGCTGCTACCAAGATGGAAGCATACAATAAGGCATTAGGCCCGACGCTTGCATCGCTCAACCAGAGCAATGTCGATCTGGGGAAGTCCATTGATGGAGTTGTTTACAACGCCGATATGTGGTCGAGGGCTCAGGCCATTAGGGGCCAGCTTGATTTTGCGCTCCAGACGCTTGACGAGAACAGAGCGGCAATGGGGGAGGCGCATTACACCGCGGCGAGAGGCGAATTGCTAGGTGGGGCTCCCGGCCTTATGGAATCAAAAGAAGACCCGCTAAAGTTTGCCACGAAGATCATGAAGGAATATAAAATTCCTGGGTGGTCATCTGGAGGCATTTCCAATGCCCGTAGGAGCGGAGACCTTTCCATTCTCCATGGAAGGGAGTTGGTGTTCCCGCTTGACGCTTCCCCGTCTCAGGAGGCTTTTGCTGGTTTGAGGGAAGCTATTGGCAGGTACGGTAACAAGGCGAGTATTGACCGGAGCGCCAACAAGACAAGGGATGCGAAGCAGTTGATTGAATTGGTGATCGACGACGAGCGGAGCCAGGAAGAACTGATTTCTGTTTTGCGTGAGGAGCTGGCGGCTGTTCGTGGAGCGTTGGGGAATCGCCGGTACGTTTTGGTTGATACCAAGGGCAAAAGTGTAGGGGCGATTGAAGACCGCAGCAAGGGCGCTGCATTGGGGGTGTAACGCATGGGCGGTGTTAGGTTAGATAAGGACTCGCTTGCTTGGTTTGCTCCATTGGTGCAGTTTACTGATGGGTCTCAAGCGTTTGGGATGCTGGACTTCCCGGTTTTGGAGGAGCGCCACGATGACCAAGTATGCGTAGTCGAGTCTGGGGACACGATCGAATCTCTGGCAAAAAGGTACTATGGGTCTGCCGAGTTGTGGGTTGTCCTTGCCGTTGCCAATGACATTGAGATGCCAACGGTGGACCTTTGGGTTGGCCGGACCCTTCGGGTTCCCGATCCGGTCTATGTTGCTGAAGTTTGGAAGCCAGGGAAGGGAGCGCAATGAGCCCATTGGTAGGTGACCAGCTTGGGGCTTATGTTGAGGTAATGGTGATTGTCCCGTCTTCTAACGGGCAGCCGGAACAGCGCTTTGTGTTGTGGGGGGACACTTCGGAATCGGATGGCGTTGAGGATTTATGTGCCTATTTACAACCAGAGAGTGTTGAAGTTACCTATGGCCTCAGTCTAATCCCGGAAGTCAAGTTTGCGGCGTTTGTTCCTTGGATGGTGATGGCGGAAGTCCTGGACAGCAACATCCTGAATTCTCTTGGGTCGCTCTGGGTCAGGTTCGTGGGAACCGGGGGGATGGCATCTCCGTGGTGGGGTGGGATCACAGTCGACCCAGACGTTTCCATTGGTGATGGAGGCGCCAACGTCACATTCAATTCCAAGGGCGTGAGTGTGTCCCTTTCCCAGTTTGGGTTGAAGAAAGAGTTCCACGATTGCACCGTGGAATATGTGGTGAACAACATATTCTCTGCGCTGAGCATCGGGCCTGAGAGATATGTGTTCGAGGCGGATAAGGCCATCAAGCTAACCAAGCCGTATGTTTTCGACCGGCCGTCTCTCTGGGATAACCTATGCGTTTTCCTGGCTGAATACGGGATGGTGATTGTGGACGAGATCCAGACCGGAAGTGACCCTACGGCAAGCAACGGTGTGTCGAAGTTCTACGTTCGGCAGGTCAAGGCACTTACCTATGCGGTAGAGAAGGTGGTTCTTCGGTACATGCCTGGAGGGCAGATAGGGGATATGGGGGACGGGACGGTTGTGTTGCCTATCCTGTCTTTTTCTTACGAGTCCAAGGTGCTCTTTGCTCCTGGTTTTGGTGATGCTCTGGTTGTGACGGTTGACCGTGAGACGCATGGCGTTTCTCAGGAAAAGAAGGCTGCCGACAAAGACTCTCACCCCGGAAACAAGGGAGGCAAGCAGACTGTTGCATCGTCGACAATCACCATGCGTGGCCTTGCGGACAAGCTATCGTCGGGGACCCTTTCGGCCTATGGGTTTCGAGGGACAGTGATCCCGGAAGTGAAGGACACGGGGACGAAGGGTGGAGGGGCAGAGAAGGCTTCGGTGGAGGTGACGAAAGACCTCGCCATTGCTGGATTCGAGGTGGAGATCGAGACTATAGGTTCACTGATCCGGCCTGGGGATATGATCGGGGTTGACGGTTTGTGCAAGAAGTTGAACGGCCGGTACTGGGTAAAAACGTTGGTGCAGACGGGGGGCTCAGGGGCCTGGGGAACGAAGTTGGGGTGTGTGAAGTTCGGGGACGATTCCGAAATCAATGGAGTGGACGTAGAGCATAACCCCAGCCGTCTGGCGGATAGTTCCACTGGGGATGCGGAGAAGCAGCCAACGGAGGTTGGGGCATGAGTGGGATATTCCTGAATTGGGTCGATAGGCTGGCGAGGCTTGGTCTGGAGGTTGTGTTGGGCCGGTACTATGGGGAATATGACGGTATTTGCAAGGACAATGCTGACCCATCGGGAAGAGGCAGGATCAAGGTCATGGTCCCGGCGACGGGCATTTTGGACGTTCCGTTATCGTGCTGGGCCTCACCTATATTTAGCACTGGAGCTGGCGTAGGATATGGGTCGTTCTGGCCCCCAGAGGTAGGGGACCACGTCATGGTTTCCTTCGATATGGGGGATATGGCAAAGCCGGTATACAAAGGCGGTTCGTTCAAGGTCGGAGGGGTCCCTGCTGAGTTCGCTCCCGAAGTTGGGAAGGCACCTATGAAGAGGGGATGGAAGTCTAAGGCTGGCCATTGGCTCAGGTTTGACGACACTCCAGGGGGCGAGAAGGTTACCATCGGGTCCAAGGGCAAGTCGTTTGTGAACCTCGACGACGGGGTGTTTATAGCTGCCAACGGCGGGAACTCAGTCTTCCAGATGAAGGATGGAACGATCGTTCTGGTTGATGCAGTTGGGAACGTTCTGAGCACCTCGTCGGACGGCTGGACGATTCAGAACGGGACGGTGTTCATCCAGTTGAAGGGCGATATGATTCAGATGGTTGGGGCGAAGATCGCCATATGCGGTAGCACGTCTATAGGTGCTCCACAGGCGGATAGCCCGGCTGTTCGCTGGACTGAGTTGTCGTCCTGGCTGGCGACACACGCACATGACACGTTCCACGGCCCGAGCGGTCCACCATTGCAGGCGGCGTTGGTTTCCTCGTTCAAATCGAAATCGGTGATGATCTCATGAGCAACTGCCAATTCCCTATGCCGTCGTTGCCGTCGTTGCCGAGCGCGGCGCTTCCGAGCATAACGCTGCCGTCGCTGCCGAGCCTTCCGACGCTGGCGTTGCCGGACATAGGGATAGATATCTCGTGGAGCCCCCCGACTTTGAAGCTCCCCAGTTTGCCGGGTGTGGCGTTGCCAGTGGTTACGCTGCCGAGTCTGCCGTCGCTGCCGAGCATTTCTCTCCCGGATATAGGTGTTGACTTCCCGACAATTAGTGTTGGAATTCCAAGCCTTCCTGGGTTATCGTTGCCGAGCGTGGTGCTTCCATCTTTGCCGGAGTTGCCCGACTTGGGGTTCTCCTGTCCGCTTGATTAAGGAGTTAAAATGGATAACATAGGCAGATTGGGCAAGTTGATAGGGATTAACATTATGGGCGAAAACGAAGTCAAAGATGGAATAAAGATTGCTGAAAACTCTAGGGTGGGTTACGGGTATAGGGTTACGGAAGAGCAGGGCGAAACCACAAGACTAACTGCAAAGGATTTGGCATTGTTAGAAATTGGGGATAGTGTTGTTGCGCAACATAGTGGGTTGAACTCAAGCTATATCCCTGCCGTGGTAAGTAAAAAGACACCAAAACAGATTACAATTAAGCCTGAGCCTCGTTTTGTAAAACTGATGAGTGAGATGACTTTTTCTCTCACAACGGGGAAGATGATTGGTGACGGGGGCCAGCATTGGAGTGCTGGCGACTGGACACTATTGCGTTCTGACAGCCAGTCAAAGCAGAAAGTTGAGAATTGGCTCCAGGAACGGAAAAAACAAAGAACTATTAGGTTAGTCCAAGATGCGTCTAGCAGTCATGAGCAACTAAACAAACTTCCCATGGAAAAACTAGAGGCTATTCTTAAGCTCCTTACTTAGGGGTTCCTGCGTAGGTCTGCAATCGATTGCAGGGGGCGATGATGCTTTCATTGTCAGTGCTACAGCAAGGGTTGATTCAAATGGCGACAAGTCCGTCGTCGGATGTATCGTCTGCCGCTCAGCGGTTTGCTTCGGTTCTCCAGTCGTGGGCCATGGGCGCTACGGCTATGGGTATTCCGGCGGTTCTGCCGCCCATGGGGGCTGTCATTGCTGGGTTCTCTGCCGGTGAAAAGCTGTCGAGCATCTTATCGAAGTTTTGGCCATTGGTGGTATTCCCTGGGATGATTGCTCCTCCATCAGGTCCGGCCATGATAGATCCATTGACGGTGGTAAGCTCTGATGCTTTAGGCCCTGCTGCAATTCTATCGACGGCGATGCAGTCAAATGCTATGATGCAGATTGTGATGTTCATGGTAGGTCCTACTCCGACCCCGTTCCCTATTGTGTGAGGGTGCAAATGGCCATAGGGCTTAGGGATATAGCGTTTGGCCTAACGGAAAGCAATGGGGTGTTCCCTGTTGTTCTGGACGGGCCTGACTCTGTAGGTGACGTGATTTTGATCGCCACCTTGACTTCTCCAGGGGAGTTCCCTTGGCTCCCGGATTTCGGTGTTGACCTATCAGTGTTGGCATTCCAGAATGCAACGGACAAGGATTTGGGATCTAAGGCTCTGGACATATTGAGGCAGTCGTTCTCGTCTTACCTGCCATTCGTTACCATTGTTGACGCCAAGCCCAAGACCAAGATAGAGGGCGGGAATGAGATACGGTTTATAGAGGTCCGGTATGTTTACCGCGGCGTTCCTGGAACGGTTGAAGCGTCGCTTGGGGGCATTTGATGGCAACGAACGTTTCTATGGATCTTCCGGTAAGGCTATATGGCTTGGATAGGTCATCGGTCAGGGCCTACGTCCTTCAAGCTCTAAAGTCCGACCCGACATTCGGCCCTGTATTCAACAACTTTGTCAGCGCAGGACAGGGGATGCTGTTCGTGGAGGTCGTGGTCAATGCGACGATTCATGCGCTGTACTACGGGGACCGAAGAGCGAAGAATGCGTACCTACCGACTTCCGATATGCGTTCGGCTGTTGCCGGTGCTTGCGAGACCTTGGGATACAAGATGCGTGGGGCTGTTGCGGGGACGGTTGATCTCGACACAGTGACGCTCCCGTCTGGTCCGTATGCGTTCGACGTTCCAATCCCTCGTGGGTTCAAGTTCACAGGGGATGGTAAAGTTTTCGAGTCGCTACAGGCGGTGACGATTCCTGCCGGTGCTACTTCATTGGTGGGCGTCATTTCTCTGAGCCAGGGCGAGACCAAGGTCAGAACGTTCACAGGTACAGGGGTGGCGAATCAGCGGCTGGTCTTGGGGGACGTTAGCGATGCTGCCGGTAAGTTTGTGGCCAATGATTCGGTTCGGGTCTGGGTCGATGGTCTGGAGTGGGATGTTGTTGACTTCATATCATTCGACGATACGGCGACCGAGGTCCAGGTCAACTACAATGCCACCTATCCAGAGATCCAGGGCGGCGACGGTGTGGCCGGTGAGGTGTTCCCCGATGGGGCGACGGTGAAGGTGTCTTATTTTGTGACAGATGGAGTTGCGGGCTCAGTTGCCAAGGAGCGGATCAACGCCGAAGTTTCACCATTGGTGGTCATGGGCCAGACGATTCCGCTTACGGTTCTGAATTCAACGAAGGTTGTCGGGGCATATGACCGTGAGACTCTGGCTGAGGCATCGACCACGGCTCCCAGGTGGAAAAGGACTGGGAACGTAGGTGTGTCCAGGGACGATATGGAGGCTCTGGCTGAGACGTTTTCAGATGGCCAGTACGGGACGGTGTCCAAGGCCAAAGCGCTGTCTGCGAGGTCTGCTTCGTCGGACCATGCGTTTATTGGGATGCTGTCGGACCTAGAGAACAGTGTGTCTGCTCCGTCGTCTGCGATCACCAGTGAGGTGGCTGTACTGAATGGGCTGATAGCGGACGCCACGGCATTGGTGGATTCTATCCGGTCGACCCTTACCGACCTTGGAACGACTAGATCTGACATAGTTACCCAAACGTCGGGCATAGTGGCTCAAAGAGCGGTGATAGACCCAGCGCTCGATATGCTTTCAACGTATCTATCGTCCTTGGCGTCTCATATTTCCACAATAACCGTTGGCGTTACCGCCATAAAAACTGATTCAGCACTTGCTCTAGGCATGATGGGCACGACCATAACCAGCGGCGGCGTGCTAACCGAGTTAGAGCCAACGGTATACAATCAGCTCTTGGCGTACATTATAAGCTTGAACACAAACGGGTCGGACGTGGAGGCGAAGCACGGCGCTTTGTCAACGGACAGAACAAATATCTCTGCTGTTGGCACGGCTCTTTCCGGTGCAACCAGTGCTTTGACAACGATTACCAACGCTCTAGTGGGGGACACGTCTGATATTTTGGCTCAGGGCATTTCCATGATGGCGGACGTGACCGCCCTTTCCAACGTGGGGGCCACTTCTGGCAAATTGGTAGACACTACGGCATCCGTCCTGGTTGTTGAAAACGAGAACGTGGGATGGCAGGATGCAGCGATGGAGCTTTCTGCCGACCTATATGACTACTTGGATAGCATTCTGGCTCATGACTGCAAAGCCAACGTTATCAGCTTGCCGATCCTGACTCTCGATTCGGATGGATTCTATGCCGCTCCGTCAATTGGCCTTGTCGCAAGGCTCGAAGAGTGGATGAACGCCGGGAGGGTTAGTCCAGCGGTCTATGTCTCTGTGGCGTCTGGGGAGGACTTCCTGGTCGAGGCCGATATCACCATTACCGGGGTGGTGCTGCCTGGGAATCTTGTCGCCACGGTCGAGAGTGATCTGGCAGATGTTGTGGACGGGGTCTTGAAGGGCCGTGCTTTTGGGGCGACTCTATATGAGAAGGAATTCTATGATGCGATCCGGGATGCTTCGGTTCCCGGAGTGGGGACTGCTCTGACTGTAAAGATCGTCGGGGACCCTGCATATCTTGACACTAATGGTAACCTTGCTATTGACTCTACCCATGTGGTCACCAAGGGAACCATAACATTCAATTTGACTGCTACGGTGTGAGGTAAGATATGCCGCCTATTGGACTGATGGACTTAGGTAAGACCAATATCAAGCTTAGGTTCAAGGAGCCTCACCTTACTGAGGGGATGAACGAACGGTTGTTCGGAGTCTCGTCGCGAGGCGTTTTGCGTGGTTTTGAGATCCAGCCGGATGTTGCTGCTCGGTCGGTCAAGTTGGTGGTTGATGCGGGCAGTTCTGATAGCGTTGCGGTAATCGAGCTTTCTACCGGGTATCAGGTGAGGGCTCGGCTGAGTGCGAACACAGCTTCGATCTCGCTGGCGGCTTTCCCCGACTTCTCTACCGTCCTATTGGTGCTGGTTGTGGATTATGCGGTCGCAGGCGAGACGGCGTTTGACCTGTATGCCTACTCTCTTGCCGACTACCTCGCTGCGGCCGACAAGGAGTACCTGTGCGTTTTGGGCGAGGTTACGCTTCCGGCTGGGGCCGTCGTTATCCCGGCGGCGAACATAACTGAGCACTATCGCCAGTGGCACTTCCTTGGGGCTCCCAGGGGAGTGGACGACTACCAACGTATGGGGCTGGGGCGAAGCAGGCTATCATATACCGATCCTGGAGGGACCAAGTTCTCTCCAGACAAGAAGCTGTTCAGCTTCCCGAGTGCTGCGGATACGGCGCTAGAGGTTTTCGACGACTCTGCTGCTGGCGTAGACGGGGGCTGCGTTTTCCACTTCGATATGTGGCCAGTTCCTTTCGAGGCTGCGACCTATAAGGCGTTCTACATGCCGTTGACCGGGAGGGTCCCTGTTGCCGACGGGGACAAGGTGGTTGTTGATTTTAGCGTGAAGGTGGCGGATATAACGTTCAATCCAGCGTTTGCCGCCGGTGGTGGGGTGACTCGCCTGGGTCTGAGAGTCTTGTTCTTCGATGTAGACGCTACGGCTATTGATGCGTTCGAGGGGTCGATTGATCTGAAGGCCGAACTTGGCGTCGCCCCGTATTCTACTGGAGGCGTCTATAATAGGTACACAAGAACCTTCAATGTGCCTTCTACCGCAAGATACGCTTTTGCTTACCTAGAGTGCTATGGCATGGCCCTTAGCATTGTCGCTCCAGCCACCAATTACATCCGAGTGGCTTATGCGGATGTTTATACGGTGAGGACGGACAAGAGCCGTGGCAGCGAGTTTGCGCTAGGTGGGAGGTCCCTTGACGGTACGTCGTTGCTCCTGCATCCGATCCATGAGCCTATTGTCATTGAGCGAGCCTTCGACGATTCCGGGGAGGCGTACCCTTACGGCGCTGGGGTTAACCCGATAACTGGTATTTACCTATACGTAGATGTAGAGGACGACGGCACTGGGAAGCCGGTGGGAGTTCTCAAAGTCGATACGTTGAACGGGGGTGCGCCAACGGGCGCCGGGCTGTGCAAGGTCCGCTTTGCTTCCAATTATGAGACCTATCTGGGGTCGGTGATTGATGCGACGGTGATTACCGGGGCGTTTTTCAAGACGACTGGCTCTGGTTCAACTGCTACGGCATCGATCATCACTCAGAACGGCCAACTTACGATCCAGGCTTTGGGGTCTGGCAAAATCTCATTGCTGGCCAAGGCCGGTGGTTTGGAGTTCCTGACCACTCTGGCTGGGAAGCTCACATTTGGGGCATCCGGGACAGGGGAGGTGGAGATATACACGGTTTCCGGGGACATCCTTCTGGAGTCTCGTGGGGTTGGCAAGTTCGAGATTTTCTCTCAGTCGGGCGGTTTGTTCTTGGGGACGACCGGCGGTGGGGATCTGGGGATTTCTTCTGATGGAAGGCTGGACCTCACTGGCCACGTAGACGACTACGTTCCGGCGGTGTTTCACGGTGTTGTGACCAATGGAGCGAATGTTGGCAAGATCACCGTGCTTCGAGAGACGGTTGGCGCTGCTGCCTCGGGTGTTGTCGTGAAGCTGGTCGAGGACATCAAAGCGTGCGTCCCGGCCGAAGACATCCTCTATGAAGAGGAGTTTGTCGTTCTTGCCGCTGCGGCATTTGCCGTTGTTCCATTGTATTACATGTGGGTAAAATATCCATACTGTTACGTAAAGGGCGGTTCGCCTTTATTGCCAGCAAATTGGCATGAACCTACTATAGCAGAAATAGACATATCAGGGTCCGTGCTGGGGGCTCATGTGGACTCGGCTACTGTAGTGAAGGTAAGCAAAAGCGGGTTTCTTGTAGCGTTTGTGGCCGACGGTGCCGTAGTCGCCGGAGACGATATAGAATGCAGATTGAAGTGGAAGTTTGTTCCGGCATGATAGGTGCAATCGATTGCAGGGGGTGAAAATGGCTAAGATTTCCGAGTCAATGTGGGGCGCTCTTGAAGCCGGGTCTGCCTCGTTGGTGACCTTGTGCGAGGATGCTATCCCGGCGAGGGTTCCAGACGCTTCGATGAAGACGGCGTTGACCAAGACGACCTTGAAGCTGTCCGGGGTGCTATCGGAGTTCTTCCAGGAAGAGTTCAAGAGATTCGGTGGTGTTTTGGTCTCGCTACAGTTTAGCGGCGGGAAGGCCTTGGTGAAGGGCACCATGAGGGTCAATGAGCACAAGATTGACTTGAAGGTGGTCTTCCAGTTCGTCCCTGGTATTGTGCTTTGGAAGATGGAGAAGGTTACTGGAGTTCCGTGGTCGGCTACTGTGACCCCTCCAGAGGGCGAGCCAGAGGAGATATCCGGGGAAGTCGCATTGGTGACTGGCCGGGTGGTGACCATGGATGATATAGTCGAGGCGATGGGGATCGGCAGAATTGTCGGGAACGCTGCCAAGAGGGCGCCGAAGGCCTTGGGAGCGGCGTAGGCCATGGGCGAGGTAAGGCTTCGCACTCTTAGGTGTTGCAACAGCCATGTAGGCGATACGGATGAGGCGGTTCTCAGGAGTTCCGTGGCAGCGATCTTGAAGCATATGGCGTTGTACGGACTGAGCCGGTGCGGTGAAGCTCTGGCCCAAGACAATCGGTTGGAATGCCATGGGGAGACTTGCGATGGACTAGTTGTGGAAGTTGTGGTCTATCCGGTTATGGGCGGCTATAATGCAGAGATGAAGTTTGACGGGCGTTGGTTCGGGGAGTGGTTGGTTGAACGTGACCGTGTTTTGAGGGTCCGTGAGCTGCCCGAAGTGATAGGTTGGGCTGTGGAGAGTTTGCTGGCTCAGCGGTTCTCGGGAGGGATTTGATGGCGACTACAGACAAGTGCACCTGGACGTACCCGGACGAGAATGTGAGGGACTGGTTCACAACGTTTGTCTCGATGTTGACCGGGATCGACGAGTCTGTGTTCGCTGCCAGGGAAGATCGTAACTTGGTGGTGGCGACGGATGCCGAGTTCACGTTCAATGCGGGCACCAATACTGTATCGTGGGATGCGAGCATCGGGATACTTGGCCCGACCACGGGGTTCGTTCCTAGTGTAGCTGCGGGGTCTATGGTTCTTCCCGATGGCAAGATGGCCGTGATCCAGTTGGTACGGGCGCCTCAGTCGACAGGGGTTCTGACCGTTGATATCGTGGACGTTGTGACTGATTCAATCGGTGGAGTACCAATAGACCAAGATGGAGTTTTCCTTCTCGCTGTCCGGCGGGACCTCGGAGTGGATGAACGGGTGTTTTTCAGGAATGGAGTAGTTCTGCGGGATGGCCAGTTCAAGCAAGTATTCGGAGGCTCTTGCTCTGGGTCTTGCGCCGTTCCTACAAGGATTTTGTTGACGACCGACAAGCAGGTTGACAACGCTTCTCCAGGCCCTCTATCCAGTGGATACACGGCATTGTCGGGGAGTTCGTTTGGAAATGGAGCGATCCTCAAATTCATGGCTGTTGCTGGATTCGGGGGGCCGACTCCTGGTATCCATGCGACGGTGACCCTCTACAACCTTACCAATGGCGAGGCGGTGACGAGTGGCATGTTGGACTTCGTTGCTGCTGGTCCGGCGAAGCTGGCATCTGTTGCTCTTGTGATTGGAGCCGGTGCGGGCAACTTTAGGTTGGCAGAGTCTATTTACGAGGTACGTTTGGAGTTGGTTGGTAGTGCCGACCCGGCGGATATTGGCCTGCTGGGAAGTGCTTGGCTTGAACTCACCTATGCGTAGGAGTTGACATGGCGTACAGAGTCTTCAAGGAATCTGCGGGCGTGGGGCGACTGGTTGCCCTTTGGCGTATATACAATTTTATAAATGACGTTGCCGAGACTCAGTGGTCAGTCATTTACACCAACGGGAACTTCGCCACGGCAGACGGGGCGGGTCTGGTTGACGGGGACTACTTTGTCTGTAGGTGCAGCACGGCATCTCCAGGTGGGGTTTATGGCGAGGTATTGATTGCTGCTACGGCGGGTGCCACGACGTTTGGCGGTGCCGCCGATAATGCCTATGTGCTTCCATTGAAGAGCTTTGGGGTTATCTATTCTCCCGATGGCGGGTGGGATGCGGGTACCAAGCTATTTGCTCCGTCCGGGGGCTTGGCAGCGGTCTACAAGACGAGCCAGGACACTCACACTACGTTCTACTTCAAGTTGTCGATGTCGACCCACATCAACCACCTCCAGGTATTTATGGGTCATGGAACGTCTGTGGTTGGCACGACTGTTGACAAGGCTCTGTATGCTGGAGTGATCACGTCCTATGATACAAGCGACACCAAGGCTTGTGCCATTATGTTCGGCAAGCCGTTGGCGACCAATGTCTCTGGGAATTGGGGCAACGCCGGTGGTGGTTATGTTGCGGTTCCCAACTCAAGTTGGACTTCCTGGGAAGGCGGTTATTTGGAGTTCGGACAGGCATTTTCGAGTGTTGGAAGGACGAAGAACGGTGACAAGTACGTGGAGTTCCCCTGCTATGTTTTCACCGATGGAGGGAAGACGGCGGGTGAGCTTGTGATGGTCAAGAAGATCGATTCTGCGTTGGCCAACTACTCCGTCTCTGGCGATGGTACGAGGGTCGTTGCGAATGGGCTGACGTTTTCGTGGGTCTCTCCATAACGGGGGATTGGGATGGCTGATATGGTGGAGGCCACGGGCCATGCTGTGGCGCTAACTAACCGAGAGTGGCTGGCTGCCGGTGGTAGCACCGAGACCACCTATATCTTTGTCAACCGAGCGAAGCGCATTGCAGACGGTGTGCTTACCAACTGGAGAAGCGAGGGGACTGGGCCTGACACTACAATGGCGCAGCATCCCGACCTTCCGAATCCGGCGCTGTATGGCGACTTTGTGGTAATCGACAGAATGGCCATGGAGTAGAGCGATGGGATGGGGATTTGGGGCAGGTCCGTTTGGTGGTGGTCCGTTTGGCCATGCGGATTGGTCCGAGCGGATGCTCGTGGACATTTGGCCGAGCAAGCTTAGGTCCCTGGTCGAGTCCAGGGGTGGGTATCTGTTGACGCTGTGTTCGGCTATAAGGCCAGTGTTTGACGCATTGATTCGGGAGCAGCGGGACGCTGAGTTCTGGTTGGACGCCTGGAAGGTTCGAGACGAACAGGTTCTTCGGTCGGGGTTTTGGTGGGATGGCAAAGAGGTGAAGGATGCTTCCACGGTTACGCTCTTCGTGGATATGGACGACCCTGCATGGTCTAGCAATTTCCGGGTGTTGAAGGGGGCCTACTACATCGATAGTGGGGTGCCTGCGAAGTTCTGGTTGATCAAGGACTTCCGCATGGGCTACCCAAAAGACTATGTGAGAAGCGATGGGATCACCTATTCGGATCTTCTCGAAGTCGACATAGTGTGCTCGAACATCGGGGCCGTTACACTTGTGACGGCGCCCCCAGGGACCGGGCACGGGATACGCCTGAAAGACGGTCTATTGGAGCACCTTGCGACAACGGTCGGGGCGAGGCTTGTAGACGGTATGGTCCCGGCTTGGAAGCGGCTCACGGTGGCGAGGAACCACCAATTGGTGGAGTTGAAGGGGACGGCTCAAGGGGTTTGGGCGTTCACCAATATGTACGGCTATGAGGGGACCGAGGAAGGGTTGTACTGGCTGGGGGCCGAAGACATTGGACGGATTCCGGTGCCTTCTAGGGTGACAGCGACACAGAACCACTACCGATATCCGATTTTCTGGGGTGACGGGACGACGTTGATGATCCGGTCGGACGGGAGTTGGGGGACTCAGTGCCGGTATCTGAAAGAGGACGCCGACTACCGAGGTAACCTGATTGACCCAGGGGTTGGAAACACGGGGACGATGGTTGTGGAGTTCAACGTTCCCAGTGCATTGGCCGGTGGGGCATCGCGTAGGTTCAAGCTGGTTGACGTTGGCGTAGTTGCAGGCCAGGGGCAGTTGGTCCCGGCAGAGACGTACAACAGTGATTCCACGGTCCTTGGCCTCGTCAACTACGTTACTGGAGAGATTGCGCTGGCTTCGATTGACCTTGGTTCTCCCGGCATTGTCTCGGTTCCGTTTTCCAAATATGAGCCGGTGTTGGTCTCGTTCCAGAGGGAAGGCACCTATACAAGAATCCCGGCTCGATTCCCGTTGATGGATGAGGTTCCGGCAGACTTTAGGGATGCGGACTATACGTGTTCTGAGACCCCTCCTGGACCTATAACGTTTGCGGATATGACAATTTCCGACTTGGTAGCTCCGGCCTTGCCGTACACTTCGGCCTCGGTTTGGGAGTTCAAGTTGACGAGTGCTTCCGAGACGGTCCAATTCCCGATCATTCCAGAGCAAGGTACGGCAGTTGGCAGTTGGGGGAAGGTTTCTGGCCGGTGGAAGATCGTGGACTTCGCAGGGCAAGAGCACTATGCGGAGACGATTGTGTGGGCTCCTCTAACCCCTGATAAGGCGTGGATTCGGGTATACGGGACCCTCCCTGTGACAATGGGGTTGGCGTCCTCAGTGACCTATATCTGCCCGGAAGGCTCTACTTGCGGATTCGGTCTATCGAACAAGGTAACCATATCGCTGGTCCAACCTCACCCGGAGGCATTTGAGGGGGCTGTTGTCGGGGCGTACACTGCGGCCTTGAAGGGACGGTATGTTGAAGTTATAGGAGCGAACGAAGAGGTCCTGGAGGTCTGATATGGCGAACTTTCTAGATCTGTTTGGGAACCTTCCTGGCAGTCTAAGGGCGCATAAGCCGGTGCCGCTGACCATTGGGGTGCTAAGGGATGCAGCGAAGCAGACGTACTGGGATCGGACTGTCCAGTGGTTTCCCGAGACGCTACAGGAGCAGGTCGGCGCAGACTGGGAAGAGAAGAAAATAGCTGGGGGGAGCCACCCTTTATACACCTATACAGGGGGCACTGGACGGCCTTTCTCTTTGTCCCTGTCTCTGTCTTCCGACCGAGATCCGCAGTTCTCAGAAGCTGGGGCGGTCAAAGACTCTGGGGCCGCCGGGGAAAGGAATCCAGATTTGGCGGTGGAGGTTGCATGGTTTCGCAATCTGGTTCTTCCAACCTATTCAGCGAACTCTCTACAGCGGGTTGTCCCGCCGCCGGTGATCCGACTGACCGTCCCTAACTTGGGGTGGGGTGTTGGTGGCGACGCAAGCGTGTACTGCCTGTGCCAGTCGGTTGATATCACCTATGATAAGCTCTGGCCAAGTGGAAGCCCGAGGTTGGTGACTATTGCTCTGGCGTTTGTCGAGACGGTCCAAGAGACGGGGAAAATCAGGTTCATCGGACGAGACGTTTCGAGCTGGAAAAGTGGAATGAAGCGTGGGACGTGATTCTCCGTTGACAATGAGCGCTGCTTTCATATGCTAGGGTTGTCAGGGAGGAGACCCCATGAAGCGGATGCGATATAGTCCTATCCTAGTTTTGGCTGTTCTGGCCCTCGTGGTTCGTTACGTGGTGGAGCGGACGAAGGGGGCGAACAATGTCTGATACCGATGCGAAGGTCGTGATAACCTTGCGCAATGTTGAAGCGAGGGTGGACGACTGTGGCGGTTGCCAGTTCTGCATTTTCGATGGGGTGGGCCGGTGTAGCTGCGGGTTGGCGCGCAAGGCAGGGTGGGTCCCGAAAGACCGGAAAATCCTATCCGGTGGTAGGGTGAAGCGTCTGCCGGAATGCCTTCGATCCGAGCCAGCACCGCTTCCGATCCTGGTTTCCCCAACATCGAAAAAGTCTTTTCGCTTTCCCTCTTGACAACGTTTGAGCTTCGCCATATGCTATGTCCGTGGTTGGCGGTTGTGCCAGCCCGAACGGCCATGGAGCGACGGCATGTATATCTATATCACAAGAATCAACGGGGTGGTTGAGACCGATACAAACAAGAAAGCGGCTTCGTCCCGCCGGAGTCAAGCGGTTAGGGTCGGGGCGGAAGTCGTGGACTTCGGGGCGAGGGAGTTCAAGATTGCCCCTGCGAAGGACTGCGAAGGTAATAAGGGTTTCGCAGTGGCTTATTATGATGCCGTGGCCAAGTGCTGGGTTGGCCCGTATCCGATGCTGTACGGGAGCCGCAAGATAGCAGTACAGTGCCTCAGAGATAGCCTAAGAAACGCTCTGTAACGTCTAACTGTCAGGGGAATGGCAATGAAGACTACTCGAACTTTCAGGATTAGAGACGATCATGGCAATTACTTTGGGGGTGGTGGCCATTGGGTCCAGAAGCCCCAAGCTAAGATATACGCCAACACGGCAGATTTGCCGGAGTGGATCGATTCTGTTGACGGGACCGAGCTGGAGAAGGAAGTGTTCGAGGACGGTGGGGATCAAACTGATATCCGGTACTATGCGGAAGGTATGGAAGATTCGGAAGCTCTTGTCGATGTTTACGAAGAGCAAAGCTTCGACGAGGGGGAATAAGATGAAAGTGAAAGTGACATACACTGTTCACTTGTTCGGGTGTGTCTATAGTTCCTGCACAAGTCTAGCCGAAGCAAGGAGAGATTTGGAAATGGCAGAGAGAACGGGACCCGCCGGGATATGGGCTTCGGTGGACGGTCCAGAGTATACAGCGTCGACTACGGTTCTTCCGGGTGACAGCGCCAAGCTGATAGCAGAAAAGCTGTCTGCGGTATTGTGATTTAGGGGGTGTGGTTATGGAAATCAAACAGTGTCATATTGACTTGATCACGAAGTTCGCTGCCGAGCATGGTCGGTTCTGGCGAAGAAAGTTGGCTGATATGTTCGTGAACGGGAAGGATGCTTCCATCCCCGGAATGCGGGCCTTGCGAAATACGCTGGGTCCAGACGCCATTTACAAGATCAAGCCAGGGTCCAAGGTGGGTGAGAAATGACAAAGCAAGAGTTCTTGAACCAAGAGACAAAGGCCTTGATTAGCTTCGAGACCAAGGACTACTATGAGCACAGGGACTCGCCCTCCGTGCTGTCCAGAAGCTACGCCTGCGAGTGCGGCTATACGTGTCGCACCCCGAACGAGATCTACTCCCATGCCTTGGAATGTGAAGAGGGAACAGATGAAACAAGATAGTAACGTTGCTCACAAAATGACGATCTACCACGTCAAAGACAAAAACATAGTAGATCTCCTAGATGCTGCGTCTGAATACATGGTGGAGAACATTGCTTCCGGGGTGGACCCTAAGCTGTGGTTCCTTTTCTTGGAGTCACGGGAGCATGAGTATGTGGAGGTCAGGGGAAAGGATATGGCGGACGTGGTTGGGAAGGCTATGGCGATTCCCCATCGCCGGGCGGTTTGTGTCTCGCCAACCGAGTCTATGTGGGGATATGTTTTGGTGGTGTGGCGTGGGTTCATTTCCGCTTCCCCGCTGAGTTACACTGTTGGCCATGCCAATATAGGCCCCAACGGCGAGGTGGTCTATTCAAGGTTCACGTCGAATCCAGAGCTGGTAGGGTATGCGCCTGGGGAAGGTTGGACGCAAGATCCTAAGACAGGCTGGTGGGTCAGGATAGTGGAGATATAGGTGCAGAGCATTTATAGAGTGGTGAGGTCGGGAAGGAATGTGGACGTTGACGATCGCCTTCTCCAACGAGGGGGAACGTTTATGCGGGATAGCAATCCCAAGCGGGCGATTCTGACTTGGGCAAGGCGAACATTCGCCAGACGCCTGTGGAAGCGCGAGGGGGAACAGATCGCTGCATGGATCGTTTCCCCATGTGGTAGGGTCAGGTTTGCGGTGGTGAAGATCTCCGGTTTCGCCAAGAATCGGGCAGTGCTTGAATTGGTGGTGTTTGAACGCCGTCGTGACCGTGACGGACCGGAGCAAAACTTAGGGGGCAGGAGATGACGGTAAGAGAAATTCTGGGCGACCAAATAGAGTTGTTCAGGCTGTCTTATGGCCTTCCAGAGGTCAAAGAGTGGATTAGGTCAAAGGATTATCTGGCCATCCGGTTTGAAGATGCTGGCTATGTGGAGCACCCGGAGCGCATACGTGTTTGGCTTCGTGGCAAAGGGTGTGCGGATGTTTCCACAACCGAAGAGGCTATCACTTGGCTTGCCGACCGGGGCTTGGATATCAGGAGTGAGCCAGAGCGACAGGGTTTGCCCAAGCCCGATGAGCGGATACGGGGCAACGTTACAGTCATGTGGATTTGGAATACCCAGGTGGGGCGGTTGGAGTTCTGGAGGCGCCCCAGGCAGGGCACATGGCAGGTATTGCTTTCTCCTCTTTGCAATTTCGCCAAGGCTATCGATTTGGAGTTCAAGACTCAGCAAGAGGCGATAGATATGGTGGGTCGGATTCTAGGAGTTCGGACGCCAGACTCTGAATAGGTGCAATCGATTGCAGATAGGGGGAGAAAATGGTTGACGAGACTTGCGAAGTCGGGCGACGGACCGGGAAGCGCGATGCGTGGTTGATTGAGACATTGGTGGAGGGCATTGGAGAACCTGGGTACCGGCTGATCATCATGTGCGGGGACCGGGTCCCTCTTCTCGTCGACGGAGCGCCACCTACGGCTACTCTTCGTGAGATCGTTACCGGGTACGTCCCGCCGTTTTCCAAGTATTGGGTCATGGTTGGCGGGCACCGATTCAGCGTGGAGTACAGGGGAGAGTCCCCTTGTTCGGTCGGCCGTGGCGGTGACCTATTCATTTTTTCATACAGAGGTCCTGGCCTGACTGGGGTCAATATGTGGGAGGTTGCGACCGAGGCCGCTAGGTCTGGGGCTTGGAGGCTAGTCGAGAAAGAGGAAGAGATGGAACGGGAGATTTAGCGCCTTTCATTTTCCCTCTTGACAACGTTCAAGACTAGGCTTATGTTGCTTGTGAGGCCGATGGACGGCCTAAGAGGAAATGGGAATGTGGGATGATATCGTCTACCTAGCGGCTATGATTTGGGTCCCCTTGGGGCTTCCTGCGGCCGGAGCCGGGGTGGTTCTGACCCATTCGTGGTTTATGTCCGGTTCGCTGGGTTTGGGGACCTTGGGGGTGATCCTGGTTTTTGCCCTGTTCGTTCTGTATTACATGGCGCTAGAAGCCATGTTTGGCCACAAGCACAACTAGGGGGCCTAAATGTTGGTTTATAAACTGACCGATGCCGATGGGCGAACCAGCGACGGGTATCAATGGGAATTAGGGGTAACCAGTGTTGTAAATGGGAAGGGGGATTTGCGTGGTCCTGGTTGGTTTCGTTGGCATAATTCGCCGGAGGTAGAGGTATTAATGGGCGGGATGCTAGGTCATTCTTCCCCATTGTCCATGAGGTTGTTCGAGGCAGAAGCGGGTGGCGAAGTATGTCGTGATGATTACTACAACATTGAGGGATTCAGTACGGAATTGACGTTAGTTCGAGAGATAGTGCCGCCAGTGATAACGGTAGAGCAGAGGGAAAAGATCGCCATTTTGTGTGCAAAGAAAGTATGCAATAATGCCCGATGGCTATCGTGGGCTGAGTTTTGGCTATCAGGGGAAGATCGAAGTGAGGAATCGGCTTATGCTACCATGAGGGCGGTGGTGCTTAAAGTGAATACTTCTGCGTTGGTGGCTGTGCAGATGGTTGCATCGGTGAGCGATGTAACAGAAGGGACGGGAGTAGCAATGAGGTTCGCTGCCTTGGAATCATGGGGAGATTTGATGGAAGATCTCCAGTCTATCATTAGTTCGGTATTGGGGGAGAGCCATGAGTTGTAGGCATAAATGGGTCTACCCGTATCAAGTAGTAGGGGGCCTGCTGGAAAACCCAGGGTGCTGGGATGCTGGAAATGGGGCTATGATGACAAAGGCCGTTTGCTCCAAGTGTGGGAAGTATCGTGTGGAGATTCGGAGCTACTGCGGGGAGCGGGACGGCGACAAGAGAGTTACGTTCCGCCCGGCGGATAAGGTCTCTTTGGAGTGGCTGTGGAGGGAATGATATGGTGAAGGTTTTGATGTGGATAGGGGCTGTAACTCTCTTGTTCGCAGGGGCTGCATTGTGGTACTTGGCTGCCACCGTGACAGCGGAGCAGGCTTGGACTGGGATTGCCCTGTATTTGTGGGCTGTAGCTTGCGTGCTTTTGTGGATGGTTTTTGTGCTAGGGGTGTCGTGTGGTCTTCCTTCCCGAAAAGAGAAGCAGGGGAGCCAGCCTGTACCGGCCTCTTCGCTTGTGGTTCCTGAGCCAATGCCGATTCGCAACGGTGGTGTTTCGGTGTGGGATCTGGTTATCTCGGATATGAAGGGCCGGGACGAGTTTGGCAGGCGCAAATACGGGACTCCGCTCCAAGTCAATAATGGGCGAGATCCATTGGTTGATGCTTACCAAGAGGCTCTTGACCTTGTCGTTTACTTGCGACAGGCGATAGAACGAAGGACAACGGTTGACAAGTCTAGGAGAAAGTAGAGATGGAGAAGAGGAAGATAGATACAGAGTGCCAGCGGCTTGTTTGTGCGCTGAATCTTATCCCTGGTATTGAGACTCTGTCCTCTTGCTGCGGTCATGGGTCGCATGAGTTCTACGTGTTCTTCTGCATAAGCGGGACCGGGGGCCTCGACTTCCTTGTGAGCACTCTGGGGTCTAATAACATGGACTGGAGCGTCCAGGTGTACTTTGGGAACAGGAAGTCCAATGGTGATGGGACCATGTTCTATCTGGCCACGACCTCGGTTGGCGACGAGGCGTATGCTGCTGCCGATTCGTTGGCTACGGCCCTCCGGGATCGGATACTGGGTAGTTATTGGGTAATAGAGGGAGTCCCCGTCAAGATAGTGGAGGACTGAGCATGGGAGGACTGAGGCCTAAGCGTTGTGAGCTGTGCTCTTTTTGGGATGGCCGTGTGCTTGTAGACGGGTCACGTCTTTTCGATACTGCGGTATGTTGGTCCGATGGCAAGGTAACGGGATATGGCAATTGCTGTGATGGCTTCTATCCAAGGTCAAGAGCTGTTAGATCCCTGGATGGTTACAACTTGGGGGGTTGCAAATGAGATCGCTTCCAGAAGACGGGCAGTTCCAACGTAGTGAATGGACGGGGGAATACTGCCCCAAGTGCGGGATGGAAACCATACAAGTTACGTGCTCGGGCTGTGAACATCAGTTTGAGTATTGCGAGGAGTGTGGTTGGACGCCGGAAGATGTCGAGACGGAGGCGAAGAAAAGGCTACAGGAGCAAGTAAAGCGGTTGACAGAGTATATCGCCAAGTCATGTTCCCCGGCTTGTGTCCCCGGCAGAGATATCCTGTGTGACGGGTGCCCCATTCCCTCGATTCACAAGGAGTAGCACCATGTTAGGTGAAGAGGTTGGGGAACAAGCTCGGTGTGCGGCATGTTTCAGGGCTGGGGACAAGGCCAAGATGGCGAAGCCTGCTTCAACCGCGGCTGGGAGTCAGTATTGGTTCTGCGATGCTACGTGTTATGGCGCATGGTTCTCATCTCCGTCGCGGTTGTTGTCGCGTGTGGACTCATTGGTTCCCCTGGAATTATCGGTTGCCCAGGATAAGGATGCTCGGACGGCGGCGGTAGAAAACAGGTTGCGATCTCATATAGGTGAAGCCTTCGACGCGGCAAGGAAGGCCAAGGGCCTCAGTATCCGGGCATTGGCGAAAGAGATGGGGACTTCCATTTCCCAGGTCCAGCGGATGCTCCACGAGGATATAGGTGGCGGCCTTACGCTTAGAACGCTGGTCAGGGGAGCGGATGTTCTAGGGCTGTCTGTTTCGTTCCATCTTGAACCACAGGAACAGGCTTACGCAAGAGACGCACTGGAGTCCCTTAAGCGGTGGGAAGGCAAGCTCTTGTCTTCGATGATGCTGCCGCACGAGTTGCTGGAGGAGAAGCCCCATGGGGAAAGATGACATTGGTTCATTCATTCGCCAGCCGCTTTCTAGCCTGGAGGTTGTTAGGGGCCATGTGTCCGATGATGACTTTTGGTCCATGTGGACGGCACAGTTTGGGGATGCCACAGGTGCCGTTCGAGGTATCCTGCACAGGCGTTATGCCCGGTGGGTATTCGGCAAGGGGAAGGTTATGAATCTGGTCTTTCTGGACGAGAATGCCCGCGGAGCTTTCCCGGTGACGGTTGGCCCTGGACATCGCCTTATCTATGCCCATTTGGCTGTGAACAGGTGGCTGGACGGTCTAGGTCTTTGAGTTGACGGGGGTGCCGCATGATATGCAGAAAGAAGAACTCAATGATAGAGGCAGAAGAGATCACGCCGGAGGTTTTCGAGCCCGGCTATGTTCCTGTTGGCCTGTTTGCTGCAAAAGAGGTTGAAAAGTTAGTGCCCGAAGTAGGCGGCGGCAGGGTTTGGATTCGGGGGAGTTATGGGCTGGGGTCGGTGACGGTAGGTGATTTCCTGGTAAGGTTTGATGATGGTACGATTGATGGATACTGCCGGGATGCTTTCTGGGACAGGTTTGAGTTTGTCAGCGAATGAGGTGGTCTGTTGAAGAGCTATTCATTGATTTGGGTACTGAGGCCGCATCTTCACAAGATGCCGAAGGCGATATTGAGATACTTGTGGTATGTCGTCCGGCATAAGTGGTGGGTTGTGGTTGCCGGGGTGGTCCTCATGCGTCGGGGGAAGGTCCGTTTGTCCGAGGCGCTGCCGTTTGTCTGGAGGCTGTTGGTCCATGACTTATCGAAGCTGAGACCATCGGAGCTGTTTTCATATGCGGCCTACTTCCACACCAATATCAGGTCTGTGGAGTGCGGTAGACTGAGGGCAGAGTTTGGGCTGCCGGAAAGGGCTCCGCAGGGGGCTTGCTTGAAGGACCACTTCAATAGGTCATGGCTCAAGCACCAAAGAAGGAACGATCACCACTGGCAGTATTGGCTTCTCAAAGAGGATGGCGGCGGGGCGGCTTCCCCGTTACCAGTGCCAAGGGTAGCGGTGCTGGAGATGGTTGCAGATTGGATGGGAGCGGGCCGGGCCATTGCAGGGAAGTGGGAGGTCAAGGATTGGTACTATCGGAACCGATTAGTGATTGATCTGCATCACGAGACTCGGGCCTTGCTTGATGGATGGATGAGAGCGTTCGGCAATTGATTGCAGGGGACCAATGGAGGGTTTATGGGTACTGTAGATATTTGTTTTGCTTTGGAATGTTCTGGCTGTGGGAAGCCGCTGGAGGGTAGATTTCTGGGGAGGAGTATGGCTGGGGGAAGTATGGTTTTGGAAGTTGACGTATGCGAGAGCTGTCTTCTTGACGCCGAGAAGGAAGCGGAAAATCGGATATGGAGGTTGACCAATGAGAGTTATCAAGAGCCTGTTGAAGGGGAAGAGCATCATAGCGAGGCATGAGCCCATACAGTTGCATCCGTGGGATCATCCTGGGATCGGTAAGATCGTCGTCAATTGGTACTGCGGGGGATATTCAGAGCGAGGGCGTTACCTTGGTCAAGAGGGAGAACTTCCTGAGTGCGGGAACGAGTTCACGACGGTAGAGGACATAGAAGACTGGCTGGAGGACCATTGCAGTACGGAGTGCCCTGACTGTGGAAGGGTATTGTTGCAAAACCCAGACGCCAGTAGTTGTTGCCATTAGCTACAACCGGCAATGGTGCCGGAGAGCCCGCACTGGCCATGCGGAATAGAATGCTTGAATGCTTATACAAAGACAATGCCCGGTCTGGCCAACCGGGCAATTTTAGGGAGTCGATAATGATGGCCCGGACGATATTGGAGGCGAAGCAGACGGCAGCTAGAATGGCCAGAGAATATGCGGGAGAGTGCATACTTAGATGCAGGCCCCTCTGCCCTGAGTTCGCAACCAAGTCGGGGCCTTACGATGCCATTTATGAGGCTGCAAGGTTGCGCTTCAATGAGGACATACTGGAGGAGATAGAAACACGCCACGGGATCAGCCTGCTGCGGGCGATGGAGGAGCGGGAGGCGTGGGAATGGGCATATGACAACGCACCTATGCTTGGCTGGCCGCCCAGGATCATTGTATTGGTGGGCCGTTGCGAGCGGGTTGAACTGCGGAGAAGCGAGCCCTTCGTTTACTCCTTTGACCAGCCCTAATCCCAGCATTTGGACTGCCTGATTTTTCTTGCATCATTTCCCCCTTGACATACCCGTCGCTCCGGCTTATGCTTTTATTGAGACGGAGGGAAGCAATGAGCCGGTGGATGATCATGGACGACGAGAATCGGATGCTTTGCGTCGGTGGTTGGACTAGCATTCAGGCTTGTGCGCTAGCCTATCCCACGAAGGAATCTGCTCCGGTAGAGATTGTTCGTCCTGGGACGTTGGGCGAATATATCCTATCCAGAAGTCGGGACGGGATTGAGTTTCGTGGCATACAGAACGCAACAGGCCGGATCTGCCCGGTCGAAGCAATCTTGGTGGAGGTCTAAATGCTTGATTCTAATTCGACTTTGATTGTTATTGCGGTGGGGAGGAGGCTTACCCTTTGGTCTAACGGGTTATCATACCCGTGCGTTGTGGAGCATGTAGGAACTCGGGAATTCCGGTGCAAGATAGGTCAGAATGAACGAGGTAGGCTCTACCCCGGAGGGAATAGATTCAGTTTGAAGACGGGTCGCCCTATAGGGGGCCATTTTGACGGTGCGTTTACGGAGGTGAATGGATGAACAATGAAGCGTTGATTCTGAGATGTTTGGAACTGTTGAGTGGTTCTGCAAAGCAGGAACCGACTGTGGACTACGCCCAAGGCTCGGGGCAGGTTCACCCCAGAGTTGGGCAGTTCTGTATAGTCCGGTGTCGGGATGCCGGGGTGTGGGCAGGGACCGTGAAGGCCGTGAGAGGTCTGGAGTGCGAGATTGATCTTGTAAACGCCAGACAAATGTGGAAGTGGCGAGGCGAGTTCGTTTTGCCAGAAATTGCGCGCAATGGCCCCATTCCCTCAAAGGACAACAGATACTCGGTCATAGTCCCGGAGCATACCCTTGGCGGGTGGTGCCAGATTATGCCATGTACTGAGATCGCCAAAGAAAAGATCCTGGGGGTTCCAAATGCGAAACCGATGTAGGGACCGGGACTTCTGTCGGTCATTGCGTGGCTATGGCGATGGCTCTGGCTATGGCGATGGCGATGGCTCTGGCGATGGCTCTGGCGATGGCTCTGGCTATGGCGATGGCGATGGCGATGGCTATGGCTCTGGCTATGGCTCTGGCGATGGCTATGGCTCTGGCTATGGCTCTGGCGATGGCTCTGGCGATGGCTCTGGCGATGGCGA